>JAESFK010000117.1_pt1 | contig 68351 bp, 70 predicted proteins | sample 9269391 | NCBI WGS metagenome assembly JAESFK01 (sample SAMN14506231, study PRJNA617097) | algae metagenome | isolation source: Drouetiella hepatica UHER 2000/2452 and co-occurring heterotrophs from... | place: Slovakia: Slovak Paradise National Park, Hrabusice, Kosice Region | collected 2000-01-01
CATCAACGACATCCTCGACATGTCGAAGATCGAAGCCGGGCAGATGAAGATCAATCGCGAAACCATCGATCTCGCCCCGCTGATCGAGGAGACCCTGCGTTTCACCACCATTCCGGCCCAGCAGAAGAACATTTGCGTCGATCAGCAGATTTCCTCCGGCCTGACGATCACGGCCGACCGCCGCGCCATGAAGCAGGTGCTGCTCAACCTCTTGTCCAACGCGGTCAAGTTCACCAACGAGGGCGGCAAGATTTCCCTTCGCGCCCGCAAGGTCGCCGGTGCGGTAACGCTGACCATCGCCGATACCGGCATCGGCATCCCGCGCCTTGCGCTGCAGAAGATCGGCCAGCCGTTCGAACAGGTGCAGAGCCAGTATGCCAAGAGCAAGGGCGGCTCTGGCCTCGGCCTCGCCATCTCCCGGTCGTTGACCAACCTGCACGGCGGCGCGATGAAGATCTATTCGCAGGAAAACGTCGGCACGATCATTTCCCTGCGCATACCCGACACAGCACCCCGTGCCATACCGGAGACAAAGGCGGCCCCGGTCTATGCGTGACTTTCAGGGCTTGATCGCCGCCTGAAATATCCGCCGCACTGCCTTCGACAGGCGCCGGATATCTGATTCCAGAACCTTGATATCCGGTGCATCGCCGGCCCGGCACAGAAGCTCGACGAGCCCGGCCGGGGCATCCTTCAGCTCCAGATCTCCCTCGATGCACAGCCGCACGATCTGCGAGAGATCGGTAAACAGCGTCAGCGCCTCCTGTACGGTATCGAGGTCTGCCGGGGCAATCAAAGCCGGTCCAAGCAGCCGCAGGACATCCGCGGTGGAGGTCCCGCTCGGCGGCGGCGCCACGCCGCGCGCGGGCGCGATCAGCGCAAGATATTGCGCAATGAACTCGATATCGACCAGTCCGCCGGGAATGAGCTTGAAATCCCAGACCGCGCTCGGCGGCTTTTCCTTGTCGATCAGACCGCGCATCTCAGCGACGTCGGCCGTGATCTTGCCGGTATCGCGCGCCTGCCCAAGGACCTCAGCGAAAATCGCCTGCGCTTCCGCCACGAGGCTTTTTTCGCCACACAAAGCCCGGGCGCGCGTCAGTGCCATGTGCTCCCACGTCCAGGCCTCTTCACGCTGATATTTTGCAAAGGCGTTGATCCGCGTCGCAACCGGCCCCTTGTTGCCGGATGGGCGCAGACGCATATCGACCTCATAGAGCACGCCTTCTGCAGTCGGTGCGGACAGAGCGGCGATCAGGCGCTGGGTGATGCGTGTAAAATAACGCATGGAATCGAGCGGCTTGGCGCCATCGGATTCTGCGTCCGTCTCATCGTAGTCATAGAGCAGGATAATATCGACATCGGAGCCCGCGGTCAGTTCATGGCTGCCGAGCTTGCCCATGCCGATGACGGCAACACGCCCTCCGGGGAATGTGCCATGCGCTGTCTCCACCTCGTGCAGCACCGCATCCAGTGCCGCAGTCAGGATCAGATCGGCGAGATCCGTAAACGCATGCCCCGCTTGAACGCCGGTGATCACACCGGTCAAAAGCCGTATGCCGATCAGAAACCGCTGCTCGGATGCGGTGATCCGCAACCGGTCGAGAATATCCTCGTAATGCCGCGCTCCTGCCAGAAATCCGCGGATGCGTTCGGCAAGATAGTCCCGCGTCGGCAATTCGGCGAGAAGCCGGGGATCGAGCATGCCATCGAAGACGTGCGGCTTGCTGGCGATGATGTCGGCGAGACGTGGGGCGGATGACATGATGTTGACGATGAGCGAAAGCAGTCCGGGATTGTTGCCCAGCAACGAGAACAGCTGGATGCCCGCCGGCAGCCCGGCTATAAACTGGTCGAAGCGCAATAGGGCATCATCGGCGCGCTTGTTCTGTCCGAACACGCGCAAGAGTTCAGGCGTCAACTCGGTCAGACGCTCGCGCGCTTCGACGGATTGCGTCGCCCGATAGCGGCCGTAATGCCAGGTACGAATGGTACGGGAAATATCCTGCGGTCGCTCGAACCCGAGCTTCTTCAGGGTCTCCAACGTATCCGGATCGTCCCGCTGCCCGGTAAAGACCAGATTGCCCGTCTCGCTCGAAAGCTTCGCTTCCTGTTCGAAGAGCTGAGCATAACGCCGCTCCACCGTCTTCAGCACGCGCGACAATTCGGCAGAAAACGCGGCTGTATCGGCAAAACCCATCATGTAGGCGATGCGCTTCAGTTCAGCATCCGTTGTCGGCAGAACATGCGTCTGCTCGTCGCGCACCATCTGGACCCTGTGCTCGACATCGCGCAGGAACCAGTAGGCGGAAATCAGCTCGCCGGCCGTTTCCGCGTCGATCCAGTTGGCACGCACCAAGCCTTGCAGCATCGGCTCGGTGGCGCGCAGCCGCAACTCCTGCATCCGGCCGCCGGCGATCAGCTGTTGCGTCTGGACGAAGAATTCGATTTCCCGGATACCGCCACGGCCAAGCTTGATATTGTGGCCCTTGACGGCGATCTCGCCATGCCCCTTGTGCGCATGGATCTGCCGCTTGATCGAATGAATGTCGGCAATCGCGGCATAATCGAGATATTTGCGGAACATGAAGGGAGTGAGTTCCCGCAGGAAAGCCTCCCCGGCCGTGATATCGCCCGCCACCGGACGCGCTTTGATGAACGCCGCCCTCTCCCAGTTCTGCCCCCGGCTTTCATAGTAGAGCATCGCCGCCTCCACCGGGATGGCAAGCGGCGTCGCCCCGGGATCGGGCCGCAAACGCAGATCGGTGCGGAAGACATAACCGTCGCCGGTGCGCTCCTGCAGGATGCGGATCAGCCGCCGCAACAGCCGGGCAAAGGTCTCCGGCGCATCCTCCCGGTCGGTGATCAACGGCGCCTGCGGCTCGTAGAACACCACCAGATCGATATCCGAGGAATAGTTCAGCTCGAAGGCGCCCAGCTTGCCCATGCCGAGAACAACCACGCCCGACTGCTGGCTCGGATTGTCCACGTCGGCGACATTCAACTTGCCGCCGTCATGGGCGCTCAAAAGCAGATGATCGATCGTGGCGGAAACGGCAGCGCCGGCAAAGTCGCTAAGCCACCTTGTGGTTTCGCGTGCATCGAAAATGCGCGACAGGTCGGCAAGCGCGATGGCAAAGGCGATATCGCGCTTGGCCCGGCGCAGCCGCGTCATGATCTCGGCGTCCGATAGCGGCTTGCCGCTCTCTTCGCTTTTCCAGGCAGCGCGGGCCGCTTCTATGCGGGTTTCAAGATAGGGAGCGAGGGGTCCGGCAATCGCCCGGACAAGGACCGTAGGGTCCGAGACCGCAGTATCGCGCAGATACGGAGAAAGCGAGAAAGCCGCAACGATGAAATCCCTGAGCGGCGTTTCGGAGGCGAGAAGTTCGCCGATCTCGGGATGGCTTTTGGCCATGTCCTTGAGGCTGGACAGCACAGACTTTGCGTCCGTCTGGCTCGTTGGCCGCAGCGCGCATGCGCTCATGTCCGATAACCGCCGCGTATCCATCTGTATGCCCGCCTCCCCGCCGCTCCCGATTTCGGCTCCCTCATGCCTATCAGTCGGAGCGCAGCGGGAAAACCATGCTGGCCGTCAAACCACGATTGTTTTCAGCATCCGGCACCGTATCGCCAAGCTCGAGAGACCCCTGATGCATCTCCATGACGGCCTCGACCAGCGACAGGCCGAGGCCCGTTCCGGGTTTGCTGCGGCTTTCGTCCAACCGCACGAACCGCGCCACCACGTCCTTGCGCTTGTTGGCTGGCACGCCGGGGCCGTGATCTGCCACCGACAGGACGATCGCACCATCCCGTCTGGTCAGACTGACCTTGATCTGAGGGTTCGTACCGCCCTCGGAATATTTGATGGCATTGTCGATCAGATTGCCCAGAGCCTGCCCGATGAGTTCGCGATTGCCGGAAACACGGATACCGGCAGCCACGTCCGCCTCCAGTCTCAGGGCCTGTTCGTCGGCCACCGGCTCGTATAGCTCGACGCAATCTGCAACGCTCTGAGACAGATCGACATCGCTCATCTCGGCGGCGGCGGCTCCGGCCTCAACGCGGGAAATCATCAAGAGCGCATTGAACGTCCGGATCAGCTGGTCGGATTCGCCGATGATTTCTTCCAGAGAGGCGCGATAGCCGGAGTTGTTCGCCTTCTGCGCCAATGCCGCTTCGGCCTTGTTGCGCAGCCTCGTCAACGGCGTCTTCAGGTCGTGGGCAATATTGTCGGAAACCTGCCGCAGGCCTTCGTTCAGCTTCTCGATCCGCCCGAGCATCGCATTGAGCGATTCCGACAACCGGTCGAATTCGTCGCCGGATCCGCTCATCGGCAGCCGCTGGGAAAGATCACCCGCCATGATGCGCGTGCTTGCATCCGACATGCGATCGATCCGCTTTAGCGCATTGCGGCCGATCGCGAACCAGATGATCAGCGCGCCCATGCCCATGATGCCAAGTGCGACCACGAGAGCCTGGCGCACCAGCACGCGAAACTTCTCCGGTTCCTGCAAATCGCGCCCGACCAGAATGCGCAGGCCGTTGTCGAGCACCAGCACATTCGCCAGGGCGACATGGCCTTCCTTGCGGGTTTCATCGGTATAGCGCTGATAGCGGAACGCTTCCTCCGTCCACCCCTCCTTGTCCAGCAGCCCAGGCTGCAGCGAGGCAACGTTGCCTGCAAGGATTTCGCCGGTCGGCCCGGCGATCACGTAGAGATTGGCACCCGGCTGGCGGGCGCGCCGTTCCAGCGTCCGCAGCAGCCCATTGACACCAGCGCGGCTGTAGATCTGCTCGATCTGCGCCACCTCGGCCGTCACTGCATCCCGCGTCTGCTGCTCAAGCAGGCGTTGCGACATGGCAGTCACGTAGAAAACCAGAAACGCGGCGCATAGGGAAAAAAGCAGAAGGTAAAGTGCCGAAAGGCGCACCGCAGTCGTGCGGAAAAGAACACGCAACCTGTTCATGCGTCCGTGCGTCCGTCTTCCTTGATCATGTAGCCAGCGCCGCGCACGGTGCGCAGAAGCGGCTGATCGAAATCCTTTTCGATCTTGGCGCGCAGCCGCGACACATGCACATCGATGACATTGGTCTGCGGATCGAAATGGTAATCCCAGACGTTTTCCAGAAGCATGGTGCGCGTCACCACCTGGCCTGCATTCTTCATCAGATATTCAAGCAAGCGGAATTCGCGCGGCTGCAGCAGCAGCTCCCGGCCTTGGCGGCGGACGGTATGCGATAGACGGTCCAGCTCCAGATCGCCGACACGGTAGACCATGTCCTGCTCCGGCGCTCCCTTGCGGCGCCCAAGCACCTCGACACGCGCCAGAAGCTCATTGAACGCATAAGGCTTGGGCAGATAATCGTCGCCGCCCGCGCGCAAACCGGTCACGCGGTCATCGACCTGACCGAGCGCCGACAGGATCAGAACCGGCGTATGGACGCTCTTGCGGCGCAATTCGGAAATCACCGAAAGCCCGTCACGCCGCGGCAGCATACGGTCGATGACCAGTACGTCGTAGCTGTTCTCGCTCGCCATGAACAAGCCGCTCTCTCCGTCGCTGGCATGGTCGGAGACGATGCCCGCCTCGCGAAAGGCCTTGGCCAGATAGGCGGCCGCTTCGAGGTCATCTTCGATAATCAGAATCTTCATGCGCGTGACCATAGTCCCTGACCCGTCTCTTCCACAACCGGTTTGCCATCTGGAAATCGCACCGGCCTGCCCGGTTGCGCAGGTAAGCCGTCCCCTCAAACGCCAGACGCCGCGAAACCTGGGGGAAGGTCCGCGGCGCCTGAGTTGTTCAGTGAAACCGCATCAGCCCTGGCTGATCGGCAGTGCCACGAAACGGCTGGCATTGTCTGCCTCGATCTGGAACAGCGCCTTGGTGCGTCCGTCCTTCTTGGCGGCCTCGATGACCTTGAGGATGTCGTCAGCCGACTTGACCTCCTGATTGTTGACCGAAACGATCTTCTGGCCTTCCTTAAGGCCACGATCGCTGGCGTCGGAGTCCGGATCCACCGAAGAGATCATGACGCCTTTGCCATCATCCGAAGGTGTCACGGTCACGCCGAGGTCAGCCAGTGCCTTCTCGCTCGAAGGCTGGGTTTCTTCCTGCTGCTGGTCGGCGCCGGCCGAGGCATCCTTGGTATCGGCGGGCAGGGTTCCGACTTCCAGCTTGACGCTTTGCGCCTTACCATCGCGCCACAGGGCAACATCGACGCTGGTACCCGGACGCATCAGGGCGATCTTGCGCGCCAGTTCGCGTGGGCCCTTGATCGTGTCGCCATTGACGGCGGTGATCACGTCACCCTTCTTGATACCGGCTTTTTCACCGGGAGAACCGGCCTGCGGCTCGATGACAAGCGCACCGCTTGCTTCGGCGAGACCCAGCGATTCAGCCACATCCTTGTCGACCGGCTGGATCTGTACGCCGAGCCAGCCGCGCGACACTTCGCCATCCTTCATCAGGTCGGTGACGACGTCCTTGGCAACGGATGCCGGAATGGCAAAGGCGATACCGACATTGCCACCGGATGGTGAAAAGATCGCGGTGTTGATGCCGACAACTTCGCCGTTGAGGTTGAAGGTCGGGCCACCGGAGTTACCACGGTTCACCGCCGCATCGACCTGCAGGTAATCGTCATAGGGACCGGAGCCGATATCACGGCCACGCGCCGAAATGATGCCGGCGGTCACTGTACCACCGAGACCGAAGGGGTTGCCGACGGCGACGACCCAGTCGCCAACCCGGACCTTGCTGTCGTCGGCGAAGCTGACATAGGCGAACTTGCGCTTGTCATCGACCTTCAGCACGGCGAGATCGGTTCGGCTGTCCTTGCCGATCAGCTTGGCATCCAGTTCCGTGCCATCGTTGAGAATGACGTTAAAGGCGGAGCCGTCGGACACGACGTGATTGTTGGTGACGAGATAACCGTCCTCGGAGATGAAGAAGCCGGAACCCTGCGATGTCGGCCGCAGGCGGCCCGGCTTGCCATCGCGCGGTCCGCGATCGCGCTCGGCCCGTTTGTCACCGTTCGGACCGCCGAATTCCTTGAAGAAGCGCTTCAGAGGGTGATCGTCCGGAAGCTCGTCAAGGCCACGGCCACCGAAATCGAAGCTGAAGCCGTTGCCGCTGCTGGCATCATCGGAAACCGGATTGGCCCGCGATTGTACGCGCACGGACACCACTGCCGGCGATACCGCATCGACCACGTTTGCAAAACTCGGGACCTGCGGCGCCTCCACCTTGACGGCGGCCGCGAAAGAACTGGTGACCGCAGTGGGGATGCCCGTCGACAGAATGACAGCCGCCAAACCCGCAACGGTCGTGGTCTTCAAAACGGTCTTGAGGGAGGGGCGCAGTGCGTTCGTTTTAAACATCCGGTTTGCCTTTTCTCTTCGTGTACGTTTGGCTGACTGGAGGAACAGCCGATGAGAAAGCAATAGATGAACGCACCTTACTGACTGGTGTCCGCTAGATGAACTTTTGGTAATGTTTAAGAAATAACCGAAGGCAATCAATCTTTCAAAACAGCGTCCAGCCGCGCCTGCTCGTCTGCAGACAGCGCGGTGCCCGTCGTCTTTCCGGTTCTGCGGCGAGCGGCAACCAGCATGGCTGCACCCCCTGCCAGCAACAGCATCACCGGCGCTCCCCACAGGATCAGCGTCTTCACCTCGAAGCGTGGATTGAGCAGAACGAACTCGCCGTAGCGCGAAACGACATAATCGATGACGGCCTCGTCGCTATCGCCGTCGGTGATCCGTTCGCGCACCAGAACGCGCAGATCTTTGGCAAGCTCGGCATTGGAATCGTCGATCGACTGGTTCTGGCAGACCATGCAGCGCAGCTGGGCGGACAGCGCCCTCGCCCGTGCTTCGAGCGCCGGATCAGCCAGCACCTCGTCGGGATTGACGGCAAAGGCTGGCGACATCGACAAAAACAGGAACAGGACGGCGAACAACCGGCGGGTCATTGTGCTGGCTCCAGAACCTGCTTGTTCTGCTTCTTCGCCCGTGCCGGAGCGCCAATCCTCAAGCGCCTGTCGCTCAGGGAAACAGCGCCGCCGGCCATCATGAACACCGTCCCGAGCCAGATGCACAGGATCATCGGCTTCCACCAGACCCTGACGACCACGCCACCATCGGTCATGCCGTCACCCAGCGAAACGTAAAGCTGGCTGAGCCAGAATGTCCGGATACCGGCCTCGGTGGTCGGCATCTGCCGCGCCGTATAGAACCGCTTCGAGGACCAGACCTCGGCGACATCGGCGCCAGACCGGCTGATGGTGAAATGCCCGGATTCCTCGCTATAGTTCGGCCCATTGCCATTGCGCAGGCCGTCGAACCGCAACGTATAGCCGCCCGCATCGGTTGTCATGCCGGGTTTCATTTCGACAATGTGCTCGGTCTCGAAAGCGGTGACCGCGACAATGCCGATCAGCGTCACGCCGAGCCCGATATGCGCCAGCGCCGTGCCGAAAACCGATCGCGGCAGACCGGACAGACGGCGCAGCGCAACCGAACCCGACACCTTGCCAAGCCCGGAACGCAGGAAAATCTCCGTCAGCGAACCGGCAATCATGTAGGCCCCAAGCGCGATGCCGAACAGCGCCATGACCGGTCCGCCATTCCGCGCATAGTAGATGACACTCCCGGCCACCAGACCGAACGCCACTGCGGCAAACAGCCGTTGCCCGGCCCCGAGCAGATCGCCGCGTTTCCAGGCAAGCAGCGGGCCGAACGGTACGGCCAGCATCAGCGGCAGCATCAAAAGCCCGAAGGTCATGTTGAAGAAGGGTGGTCCGACGGAGATTTTCGCGCCCGTCACGGCTTCCAGCGCCAGCGGATAAAGCGTGCCGATCAAAACGGTCGCTGCAGCCGTCGTCAGGATCAGATTGTTGAGGACCAGCGCGCCCTCGCGTGAAATCGGCGCAAACAGTCCGCCCGCTTTCAGATGCGCGGCCCGGAAGGCAAACAGCGACAAAGCGCCGCCGATGAAGAGGATCAGAATGATCAGGATGAAGACGCCGCGTGTCGGGTCCGTGGCAAAGGCGTGGACAGAGGTCAACACGCCGGAGCGGACGAGGAAGGTCCCGAGCAGCGACATCGAAAAGGTCATGATTGCCAGAAGCACGGTCCAGATCTTCAGCGCCTCGCGCTTTTCCATCACCAACGCCGAATGCAACAGCGCGGTGCCGGCAAGCCACGGAATGAAGGAAGCGTTCTCGACCGGATCCCAGAACCACCAGCCACCCCAGCCGAGTTCGTAATAGGCCCAGTAGGAGCCCATCGAGATGCCGGCCGTCAGACAGGTCCAGGCGGCCAGCGTCCACGGCCGCACCCAGCGGGCCCAGGCCGCATCGATCCGCCCCTCGATCAGCGCGGCGACGGCAAAGGAGAAGCAGACGGAAAAACCGACATAACCGAGGTAGAGCAGCGGCGGATGGATGGCCAGCCCAATATCCTGCAGCACCGGATTGAGGTCCTTCCCCTCGCCCGGTGTGTCCAGCAACCGGTTGAAGGGATTGGACGTCAGAAGGATGAACAGCGAGAACGACGCCGCGATCCAGGCCTGCACGGCCAGCACATTGGCTTTCAGCGTCTCCGGCAAATTGTTGCCGAACACGGCGACCAATGCCGAGAAAAAGGTCAGGATCAACACCCAAAGCAGCATCGAGCCTTCGTGATTGCCCCAGACGCCGGAAAACTTGTAGATCAGCGGGATCTGCGAATGCGAATTCTCCCAGACGTTCTGGACGGAAAAGTCGGATGTCACATGGGCGTAGGTGAGAACGCCGAACGACAGAGCCATCAGCAGGAACGTGGCCTTGGCCGCCACGGTACCGATCTCCATCAGTGCCCGGTCATTCCGCAGCGCACCGATAATGGGCAACACTGCCTGCAGCAGCGATGTGGCAAGCGCCAGAACCAGCGCATAGTGACCAAGCTCGATGATCATTGGATATTTTCCTTGCCGCCGAGATTGACGCCCTGCGCCTTCAGCCGGTCCGCCACGTCCTTGGGCATGTAGGTTTCGTCATGCTTGGCAAGCACGGTATCGGCAACGAAAACCGGGCTTCCCGCCTTGAAACTGCCTTCGGCGACAACGCCCTGCCCTTCGCGGAACAGGTCCGGAAGAATTCCGGTATAGGTCACCGGAACCTTGTCCAGCGTATCGGTGACGCTGAAGGTGATGGTCATGCCCTCGCCGCGCTTGAGCGACCCGTTCTCGACCAGGCCGCCGAGCCGGATGCGGGTGCCCGGCGCGAGATTGGTCTTGGCGAGATCGCCGGGGACGTAGAAATAGGCAATTGCCTGGCTGAACGCGACCATCACCAGCAGCACCGCTGCAACGATGAAACCGACCCCACCGCCAATGATCGCCAGACGCTTCTGCTTGCGGGTCATTCTACGCCTCCATCGGGCGCCAGCCCAAGCTCGCCAGCCAGCGCCAGCAATTGCTTGCCTTCGCTGCCATCCGCCGGAAAGACGGCAAGCCCCTGTTTCAGCGCATCGGCCGCCTTGTCCTTCTGGCCGAGCACGGAATAGGACCGGATGATCCGCATCCAGCCCTCGAAATTCTTTGGGTCCGCCTTGAGCTTTTCAGCGAGACTGCCAACCATGCCTTCGATCATCGCCATGCGATCGCCTGTGCTCATGCCCTTGGCCGCGGCGATATCCTCGCTGGTCGGGTTGCCCAGCGGCGTTCCGGCCGGCTGCGCCGAGGCCACCGGCGTTTCGCTTTTGAGGCCTGCAATATGCTCGTTGACCATCGGTAGCCATGGCGCGCCGGCGGGCGATGTGCTGACAATCTGTTCGAAAGCCGCAAGCGCTTCCGGCACCTTGCCCTCCTGCTTCAGGCCGAGAGCCAGGTAGAATTGCGCACGCGGATCGCCGGGTTCGATCACCAGCAGTTTCTGCAGCGCGTCGCGCGCATCGGGCGTCACCAGCCCGCCGGACAGCGCGATCAGGCTTTCGGCATAGCCGCCAAGCCGCACGGGCGTTGCCCCGAGTATGCGCAGCGCGTTGCGGAATGCCACGGCGGCCTCCTCAACCCTGCCGCTGCGAAAATAGATCGGCGCCAGCACGTCCCAGCCGGCACCGTCCTCGGGCTTGGCGGCCAGTTGCTGCTCGGCCCGCGCGATCAGGATGTTCATATCGCCGTCCGGATTGGCAAGGCGGGCGGCAAGCGGCGCATCCGGCACATCCGGATTGCCGGTCCGCAAGTAAAGACAGAGCCCGACGGCGGGCAGGATGAGGGTGACGGCAAGCTGCGCCAGCCGGTTGCCGCGCTTGACCGGACGGACGGGCGCGGTGGCTTTGACCGCATCGGTCGCGGCCAGCAGACGTCTCGCCACCTCGGCACGGGCAAAATCCGCATCCTCGCCGGAAATCAGGCCGTTCCTCTCGTCGCGTTTCAGCTCTTCCAACTGATCGCGATAGACCTCGACATCATGGGATTGGGGGGCCTCGGCGCTTGCGGCGGCGCGCAGCAGCGGAAGCAGCAGAACAGCGGCAACGGCCGCCGTCAAAGTGGCAACTAGGATCCAGAACAGCATGTGCGCTCAATTACTATGCGGAGCACGTCATTCCAATCGGAAATCCGGAAATGACGGAAATTTGAGGCGTTTCGCCGCAAGTGTTGAATGCGGAGATCAGCCCAGCGGCGTCCACGTGCCGTCGCCATTCCGGCAGGCGGCGCCACGCGCCGCGCTCTCCTGCCCCTTGACCGTCACGGTATGACTGTACTGGCGGCAGTTCTGCGAGCCCACTTGATACGGCGCTGCCGCAACGACGGAACCGCTGATACCCGACCCCTGCCAGACAACCGGCTGCCCGCCGCGCGCCGCTTCCAGCGCACGGTATTCTGCCTCCAGCGCTCGCTGACGATCTGCCTTGCTGATCGAAAGCCCGGTCTGGCGTCCGATAACGCCACCGTCAAGCGCTGCGATATAGGATGCCGATGTGTTTGACGTCACCGGCGCATCAGCCTTGACGGCACCGCGCGTCGTGGTTCCGCACCCGGCGATGATCAGCGAGGAGGCAATCAGACACGCCGCCGGAGAGGCAGACAGAATGGTCGGGAAACGGGACTGGTTGTTCATCGTATCGGACAGCTCTTACGGTTTCCGTTGCATTGGCAGATCGGGGCAGATCGGGCTCGGCGTCACGCCGATTCATGGCTCATCATCTTTTTACATTCCCTGCCTGGGCAGGCAACATCGCAGAGGCCGAACCTGCTGCATTGCGGAATTTTGCCTGCGATCCTGTCAAAAAAGTCACGCAACGGCTCAAAACACGTCCCATCATAACACAGCCGGCAGTACGATCAGCGCTTTCAACCCGCCGCGGTCGCCGCGGGACAGCCCAAGCGTGCCCTGGTATTCACCGGCGATCTCGCTGACGATCGACAGGCCTAGCCCCGTGCCGGGTTTGCTTTCGTCCAGCCGCCTGCCGCGTTTGATCGCAACGGCGATCTGCTCCGGCTCAAGGCCCGGGCCGTCGTCGTCCACCTCGATGGCGATCCAGTTGCGCCGCCCCGGATCTTTTCCCTGCACGCCTTCGGGCGCCAGCTGGGCGGTGACACACACCTTTTCATTGGCATAGCGCGCCGCATTATCCAGCAGGTTGCCGACCGTTTCTTCGACGTCCTGCTGCTCCATCGCCAGGATCAGGCCGGGGGGAGACACGGTCAGGAGAAAGGTCTTTTCCGGGTGCAGCCGGCGCATGACGCGCACCAGCCGCTCAAGGACCGGTTCCACCTCGGTACGCGCCAGAACCGATTCCCGCTGCGCCGCGATCCGTGCCCGGTTGAGATAGGATTGCACCTGCATCTGCATCGCGTCCGCCTGCGCCTTGACGAGATCGCCATGCGGAGGCTCCAGCACCCGCGCTTCGTTGATCAAAACGGCAAGCGGCGTCTTCAGCGAGTGAGCGAGATTGCCGACCTGCATGCGGGCGCGCTCGATGATGCGCCGGTTGCTGTCGATCAGGGCGTTGACTTCGCTCGCCAAAGGCTGGATCTCGCGCGGGAATTCGCCGTCCAGCCGCTCGCTCTCGCCGCCACGGATTTTTTCGAGCGAACGGCGCGCCTGATCGAGCGGTCTAAGCCCGAAGAGAATGGCCAGGGCATTCATGCCGAGACCGCCGAAACCGAAGATCGCCAGCGCCAGATAGAGGTTGCGATTGAAATCGTTTATATCGGCTTCCAGTACGTCGCGATTGCCCGCGACCCGGAAACGGGCCGTATGCCCCTGAATGTCCAGAACAACTTCCGTCTCCGCCACTTCCACCTCGTTGTTGAAGGAATCGACGGTGGTGTAGAAGCGCTCATAGCGAATATCGAAGGGCACCTCGTCGACGCTGGCGATTGGCAGCCTGCCCGATCCGAGCGAGGTCGAAAGCAGCGGCGGCGTATTGAACTCGCCGATCGGCTCGACGATCCAGTACCAGCCGGTCTGCGGCTGCGAAAAGCGCAGATCGCCCAGCTGCGGACTGCCGGCCAGCACCGACTTGTCGTTGACGACGATCGAATTGATAACGTTGTAGAGCTGCGCGCGCAAAAGGTCCTGAAAGCCGCGCTCCGATCCCTGCCGGTAAAGCGCGGAGATCACCACGCCGATCACGACCAGCGCCGCCACCGCCCAGATCGTGGAAACCAGCAGAACGCGCGCGGTCAGCGATTGCGGTCGCAGCATCATCGGGACCGCCGAATGGATTGACAAGGTAACGCCGCCGGGCCGTGGCCAACGCGCGCAAACGGCTGAGCTTTCCCGTTGATCATGGCGATCGCGCTCAGGACTTCACTTCCTTGCTGGCCATGCCTGGCGCCTGCATGCGATAGCCAAGACCGCGTACGGTTTCGATCAGGTCGTTGCCGATCTTTTTGCGAAGTCGGCCGACGAAAACCTCGATCGTGTTGGAATCACGATCGAAATCCTGGTCGTACATGTGCTCAACCAGTTCCGTGCGCGACACCACCTGCCCCATATGATGCATGAGATAGGAGAGAAGCCGGAATTCGTGGGAAGTCAGTTTCAGGGCAACACCGTTGACCAGCGCCTTGGAGCCTTTTGTATCCAGCCGCACCGGGCCGCAGACGATCTCGGAGCTTGCATGGCCGGCAGCGCGCCGGATCAGCGCCCGGATACGGGCCAGCACTTCCTCGACATGAAACGGCTTGGTAACGTAGTCGTCGGCGCCGGCATCGATCCCGGCAACCTTGTCGCTCCAGCGGTCGCGCGCAGTGAGGATCAGCACCGGCATCACCTTTCCGGCGCCGCGCCACTTCTCCAAGACGGTAATGCCGTCCATTTCCGGCAGGCCGATGTCGAGGATGACCGCATCGTAGGGCTCGCCCTCGCCGAGATAATGGCCTTCCTCGCCGTCGAAGGCCTGGTCGACGACATATCCGGCTTCCTTCAGGGTGTCCGTCAGTTGACGGTTGAGGTTGACGTCGTCTTCGACCACCAGAATGCGCATGAACAGACTTTCTTCCCTTGCGCGCCAGCATCTCCGTGGGATTTGCCGTCGCGTTGCGACACGAGACTTACTGCTTATCCTATTTCATCCGGTTCGCGAATGTTTTGAAGGCGAACATCCGGCGGCAGCGCTACATCGGCACCCGCATCGTGACTTTCTTCGGACGGCCGCCATTACCGGGTATCAGCACCGTAACGACGCATTTCCCGTCGCCGGTCGGCTGTGCCGACAGGAGTTCACCGCCTGTCTCCGCCACCACTTCGGCGGCCGCCTGACCACAATCGCCATCCACGGCGACCACCATCGACGGCACATCAATCGCCGGCGGCGCGAATCCGGAAAGGCCCGCTGCAAGCGTTGCTATGATCAAGGGTGAGGACATGAACGCACTTTCGACTGGGAAGCATGATTGCAGTTTTAATAACCGATACAGTCTGAATGGCAAATGAATGTACTTGTAACGCCGCCTTTTGCTCTGTTGCGGGCAATGCCTAACGCAATCGCGTCCGGGCCGAAATTCGGCCCCAGATGGCAAGCAGTCCGCCTGCCGCCGCGGCAAGAGCCGTCAATCCGTCGACAAGGCCGCTTTGATCCTCGTTGGTGATGTCGAGGCCAAGGAAATTGGCGCAGGATGCCAGAATTGCAACCACCCCACCCCAGACGGTCTTCGACAGATACCAGATCTTCAAATCGCTCATAGGAGGCTCCTTTTTTGATGTGGGTTTGTTTCTCGTTTTCAAACACGCCGCCGGTTCTTACAGGCTGAGGAGCGCCTGCGCCGGTACGCCAAAGGCAACCGTCTCACCCCGCTGCCGCACACGCACCGAAAGCGCCGTCTGCGGTACGCCGAAGTCCTCGATCTCATGGTCCGGCGCATAGTCGAACACCGGTTCGGATACATCGGCGGATCGCTTGACGATCCCGCCGCCGAGAATGTCGACCCGGTATCGTTCCTGCGGCTCGTCGAGCGCGATATCGCCGTCAAGCCAGGGGTCCGCATCACGGCGGGCGCACCGGATCCAGCCGATGCGAACCGCCCCCGTTCCGATGCGCCGGGCGCGCAGATGCACCGGTGCGACCGGCGTCTGTGCCCGCAGACCACCGGTGAAGCTGAACGGCCCCGCAGGTGCCGCCGTCTGCCCGCCGGCTTCGGCGATCCAGGTGATGGCGCGCCCAGCCTCGCCGGCGCCGAGCCCCAGCGGCTTCGCCGCCGCGTTGAGCACGGCCAGCGGCGCACCGGCACCGGCGCCCGTAAGCATCGCGTCGGTGGTGCCGTCGAGCCCGCGCAGGAGTTTCGAAAGCCGCCAGCGTCCGGCGGAAACCTCGTCCGCACTCTGGAACCCGATCATTTCCCAGACGCCATTACCGGCCAGAATGGCAATGCGGTTCTGCCCGTTGAGAACGGCAAGACGGCTTGCCGAAGACAGGCCGCCAAAATGCAGGTCGAGCAGGATGGACTGCGCCATATCGAACCGGCCGGTGACCCCGGCACCGAGCGGCTCCACCAGAACACCCGTCTGTGCCGGCTGATCGAGCCTTGCCCGCGCCTGATAGCCTTCCGCCGTTGCCGAGGACGACAGAAGGACAGTCCGCCAGGGCCGCGCAAAAACGGCGGCGCGGGCGAAGGTATGTGCCTCGCCCGCCTCGTATTGTGGCAGGTCCATCAGATGCACCACCGGCGAAAACCCGTCCGAGGGTGCGCGCGGCGGATCAGCCGTCCGCGACGGCCGCACCGGCCCGCCACCGCCCGCCGGCACAAAAGCCCGCACTTCAACCGAACGCACCGCCCCATCCTCGATCCGGCTGACAATGAAATTGCCCGCCGGTCCATTCTCCAAGGCGACGACATCGCCCGGCTCCAGGCCCAGCGCCGCCGGCGACAGCGAGAAGCGCACACTGCGCCGCGACACCTGATGATCCCGCAGCGCATCCTCGACGGCGCTCGCCGCAGCCCCCTCATGTATCACCCCCGGCAGCGAAAGCCGCAGCACCCGGTCATTGGCAGGCGATACCCGGCGCGACCGCGCCGTCGTCCGCTCATAGGCATTTTCCGGATCGAACCGGTCGAGGATGGCCTCGCTGCCGAAATCGCTGTCGTGACCGCGCGTCTCCTCAAACAGCGCCTGGTCTTCGCGATCCGCCAGCACCGAGATGACCTTTGGCTGCGCCGCCTGTTTCATCCGCGAGCGGAACCGCAGCGTCCCGCCATCCTCGACGGCATCGATCTGCAACGCCGCCATCAGCGGCTCCAGCACGTCGCGCGCCGGCGCCTGCTCCGATTGCACGTAACCGCTCAGATCGCCGCCGACGCGGTTGACATCGCCGTCCTTGAATCCGTGATCGGCAAGCACCGCCGCGATCACGTCGGCCGACGTCGCAGCACCCAGCCTGCCGTTCAGCCAATGCCCAGTCTGCCAGTTGGCGCCATCGGACCAGAGCCCCGTCCTTTCCGGAAAGGCCGGCACCGGCCGCGCATCCCAGGTCCAGACGAATATGTGGTCCCCGTCCAGGCATGCCGGCGCATCCGGCCCCTGCCAGTACCGGTGCTGCGCCTCCAGAAACCGCCGTTGCATGGCATCGCAGCGCGCACCGCTGGAAAAATAGGGAACCGCCGTCTCCGACGATTTCGGATCGGTAAAGACATTGGGCTGGTTCGCCCCCTTGTCGATCGCAGGGCAGCCCAGTTCGGTAAACCAGACCGGCTTTGAGCCCGCAACCCAGGCCGTCGGCTCCGCCTGCTCCACCCCGGCGATCCGGTTGCGGTGCGTCTGTCCCCACCAGCTGGCAATATCCTTGTAGCGGTAGACCCAGGGCTTTGCGGCCAGTCCGTCGGTAACCGGCGTCCGGATACGCTCGCGGCGGTCATTCATGCTGGCATAGTACCAGTCATAGCCCTCACCGGCCGCGATCATTCCCCGCATCGCATCCGCGTCCTCTGCAAGCCGGAAGCCATCCGGATTGCCAAGCGACAGGTCGCCGTCGCGCCAGTCGGCCAGCGGCATGTAATTGTCGATCCCCACCGCATCGATATCGGCCGAGGCCCAGAGCGGATCGAGATTGTAGTGCACCTCGCCGGAACCGTCCGCCGGGTGGTAGCCGAAATACTCGCTCCAGTCGGCCCCGTAGGTCAGCTTGGTTCCGGCTCCGAGAATGCCCCGGACATCGGCCGAAAGCCCGATCAGTTTTTCGACAAACGGAAACGTACCCGCCCCATCGCGCACCTGCGTCAGTCCGCGCAATTCCGAGCCGATGATGAGCCCGTCGATCCCGCCTGCGGCCTTTGCCAGCAGCGCGTAATGCAGCACCAGCCGGCGATACCCCTCGTCCGTCGCCTGCGACGTCACCGATGTGCCGGAAACCGAAAAATCGGCCGCAGCAGCAGTCCCGCAAAACACGTCTACCTGCGTGCGCGCCGCCGTCGTCTTGTCGGCACTGCCAGCCTCGCCCGGTGCCGGATGCGTGGTGATCCGCCCCCGCCAGGGATAGGCTGGCTGCCTCGTCCCGCCATAGGGGTTCGGCAGCGTATTGCCTACCGCAATGTCCATCATCACGAAGGGATAGAGATAGACCTTCAGCCCGCGCGCCTTGAGGTCAGCGATCGCCGCTGTCACGCTCGCATCGCTTGGCGTACCGCCATAGGCCGGACCGCCATTGTTGCGGCTGACCAGCCAGGCGCCGGTGCGCCGGATACCCGAGACGGACCATGCCCGGCTTTCGCCGGCGCGCGCCGCGGTCTCCACGCCCGGAACGATCCGGCAATGACCGGCCCGCAGATCGGTCCCGAACCACGATACCACCAGCGCAACCCGCTCAAGGTTCGGACACAGCGCCTGCAACTCGTCGATCGAAGCCTGCCAGTCGGAACGCGCGTGAAAGACGTTGCGATTGATCAAACGGCTTGCGCCTGCACCCGTCTTCTCGCTGACCACGGCGGGGTCGTAACCATGCTCGCTGGAGCCCGGAATGATCGTCATCGCCCTGATCTGCTTTTCCAGCGCGCCGACCGGCCGCAAAACCTCGAACTGGATCACCGGAATACGGTTGCCATAATTATCCAGCGCAAGGCGCTCGAACACGGCATAGGCAAGCCCGCGATAGGCCGGTGCCTTCCCCGCTCCCTGTTTGGCCTCGATCAGCGGGTCCGGCAATTGATCGCCCGTCCCGCGATAGAGCCGCATCTCGGTCCCCGTCAGGTCCAGTTCGCGCCCGTCCGCCCAAACCCTGCGCACGCCGGCAATCTCGCCCTCGCAAATCCCCAGCGCAAGATTGGCATGGTAGCGGAATGTCTCGACCCGCGGCCCGCTCGCCTTGCCGCCCTGCCGCTCGACACGCACTTCTTCTTCAAACCGCGTCGCCCAGATCAGCGTGCCGCCGATGCGCACCGTGCCATAGGCGCGGGTGATCGCCGTGCCGTCCTCGGCACCGGGTATGCGCGCATCGCCCAGCCGGGCTCCGGAGACCGTCGTCATGCCGTTGATGATCGACCGGTCGATCGCCGATCCCGCCAGCGCCCCGGCAGCCCGGCCAAGGGCTGCTCCAACCGGACCGAACACGCTGCCAAGGGCTGCACCGGCCGCCTGCAGAAGAATGGTTGCCATGATCCTCAGACCTTTTCGGGAAAACGAAACACACCGGCGATCCGCCGCCGCCAGGAAGGCACGAGCGCCGACTCGATCACCGCCGCCTGCTCATAGGCATGAATGAACCTGTCTTGCGTGCTGAGAATTCCGGCATGCTTGGCCGGAAGCTCCGGCCGCCAGCAAAACAACAGCAGATCGCCCGGCCGCATTTCCGCCACCGGAAGCGCCACCCCGAAATGCCGCCGCGCCGCATCGCGCAACCGGTCCTCGCCGCTGCGCTCGGCCCAATCCGGCTGATAGGCCGGCGGCAGTTCCGGCTCGGAACCATGGATTTCGCGCCACACACCGCGCACCAGCCCCAGACAATCGCAGCCGACACCCTTCAGGCTCGCCTGATGCCGGTACGGCGTCCCGATCCAGCTCCGGGCCGTCGTAACGATCCGCTCGGCAAAGGCGGCCCCGCTACCCTCCCCTTGAGGGGGAGGGTCGGCGCAAAGCGCCGGGGTGGGGTGATCTTTGCCGATAAACTCACTCATACAGCGCCCGCCCGTCATGCACCGCATCGCCATCGGCATAACCGAAGGCAAAATCGCTCCCCGGCATATGTGGGAACCCTTGAAAATTGAGCCGGTTCGCAAATTTCTCGCCACAGGTGGCAAAACTCTTGTCGCACCCCGCCGTCACCGTGAAAGCGTCACCCACCGCCAGCGGCAGAGGGGGCGGCAACCACAGCGACAGCACCACCGCATCCCCGTCCCGCCGATGATCCTCGACGTCACACCGATGCCCGGCATTTTCGCCGTCGACGAACCGCACCACGCCATACCGGGAAAAACCCGCCACCGCCGCATCGAGCCCCGACACCCTTATCCGCGTCTCCCCCAGAACAGCCACGACCGTGCCGCTGCCCCGATAGGCCGGATGGCTCAAGTTCACCTTGCATCTGCCGTCTCCCAGCACGGCATCGCAACGCCGCCCGTAAATCCGCCCCTGCACCTGATCCAGCCGATGCGTCAGCCGCCGCAACTCGGCACGAAAGGCGCCGCCAGCGCGCACGACATCGCCGATCTCCTGCACCCGCAGCAGAACGCGCTGTTCCGTCGCCTGCCAGTTCACCTGGAACACCTCGACTCTCGCGCCGTCATAGCGCCCGGCGATCACATCCGCCTCGCTGATCGCCACGCTGGAAAACCCGCCGGTTACCTCGCCCGCCTCGACCGACAGTCCGCTCGCCGCCTCGCTGTCGGCCGCCTGGAAACCGCTGGCCGCCCAGAATTCGGTGCCGTCAAAGCGCAGATCGTGATCATGCTCGGTAAAGCCGAGCACCGTCCCGTCGCGCCGCGTCACCCGCCAGCAATGGCACATCGTCGTCGCGTCGCCGTCCAGATGGCCGGCAAGTGCAGGCGAAAGCGTTCTCATGGCTTGATCTCCACCAAAGGAATGGACGGAATGCGCCCGGCCTGAAACTGCCCCAGGTCCACATCGATCCGGTCCGTATCGAAGCGCACCGGCACATCGAATTCGAAACCAGCCGTCACCACAGCGCCACTTGCCGGAATTTTCGACTGTGGAAATGTCACCCGCCCCGTCGCCGCATCGAGTGTAAAATCGGCAGGCGCTGCTGAGACCCCACCCACGGAAATCGCCGCCGTGCCCAAAACCGGCTTGGTGATCTCGCGCACGCTCACACCACCCGCATCGCCATAGGCCTTTACCAACTGGAATACGGCCATCACACCATCGCCAGTCCCAATCACCTGATCATGGCTGGTGACCGCCACGCCCGGCGCGCTGGATTTGAAATCCAGCGGATCGCGAAACCGGAACCCGTAAAGCTGCCCCGCCCGCGCCTCGAAAAATTCCAGCACCGCATAGAGATCGCCGATCGACTTGATCCCCGAGCCCGCATCATAATGCCGGCGCGCATCGCGCCAGCGCCGGTTGCGGTTTTCCCGCCCGTTCGAAAGACTGACAATATCTGTCCGCCTGACCGGCCCCCCACTCGTCCCTAAAGCCAGGCGCAGGGGAAACCGGACCTCGTGAAATCCTGTTGGCATGATGTTTTCCGTTGTGTGTTGAATCGGTTGGCAGGGTGTCTTCAGGCATTGCTGCATGGGTAGCGGCATTTGTCTCTTGCCCCCTCGCGTGGGATGTGGGGACGTTGGATGTTGGTAAGCTGGCAGGGTGCAGTTTCTGATAAGCGTGGTGGGTGTAGTCGATGCCAGGTTGCAAAGCTCGATTTGCCATGCACTGATAGCTATAGACACCAAGAAGGAGACTGCGGATGTCTCGAGCGAAGCTCGCAGTTATTGTTGCAAGCATTCTAAGCGCTTCTTCCAGTTGCGCCCGAATGCCGCCCGTATTTTCGGATGACGGAGCCGAGATAGTGTTCAAAGGCAACAGGTTCACATACCGCCAACCTAAGAGAGCTGACACTGCTTGCCAATTTGACGACGCGCGCAAACTTGCACAGTGTGAAGATGGGACTGCATCCGAACTGACAGTGGCAGGGCTCCCATTCCACGGCGTTGTCTTCGTGGAGTTTGATGGGCGCACGTTTGCACCAAGCCGAGTTGATGCCGAACGATAAACTATAGAAGAAGATTAACCCCGCGATTGGTCAGAGGGTGATGGGCATCGCGACAAAACAGCATCGCCACCCTCACGTCCCCCGCCGCCCCCGCCCCACCGTGCGCGTCAGCATCGCCGCAATCTGCCCTTCCGACTTTCGAAAACTCTGCACATCGGATGCCGTCACATTGAAGACGACGTTCATCGCAGCACCTCCGCCGGATGCCGCCACGCCGAGCGACCCGTCGGAACCGCGCTTCAGCGGCAGGATCGCCTCCGATCCAGCCTCGCCCATCAGCCCCATCTGTCCGTCCATCGGAAAATAGGTCGGTGTCGAAACGACACCTCCGGCGGCAAACGGCGTCACCCTGCCCGGCACGCCGCCATCGGCAAAAGCGGTTGCACCACCGAGGCTCCCGGCAAGCCCCGAGATCGCCGATCCGAGCAGCCCCTCCAGCGGCTTCAAGCCCGCCGAAAGCGCAATCTCCGTCAGCCGCAATCCGGCGCCGCGCAGCACATCCTCCAGCCCCTTGCCGCCGCGCGTCGCCGAGGCCAAAGCGCTTGTCAGCGCCGAACCGAACGAGCGCGAGCGCCGCTCCAGATCGTCGAGCACATCCTTCAAGGCGTCCGCATCATCGGCGGCTGCCGAAAACCCGATCTCGTCGCGTTCCATCATTGCCTCCTTGAAAAAGACGATCCGCCGTCTCAATCCGGAAACGCCGCCATGAGCGTGTCCATGCCAAAACGGTCCGGAACCGCAGCGGCAGGCCGCAACCCGCCGAATGCGGCCTGCATCTCGCGCGGCGTCATCGACCAGAAAACGGCTGCCGGAAGCCGCAGCAGGCAAAGCCCGGTGTGCATCACCGGCCCCCAGGGAAACGGGGGCGGCACGCCACCATCCTTGCCCGCTGCGGCACTCAAGGGTTTGCGCTGTCCTCCGCGCCGCCGAAGGTCGCCGCCAGCAGTTCGCTGGTCAGCCGCGCCAGGCCGGCAATGCCGCCATCGATGCTCATCACGGCGACATCCGCGTCGGAGACCAGATTGCCGCCGCCGCGCAGGCCGGCGCTCAAAATCCGGATCATGTCTTCCGCCTTCAGCCGCCCGGCGGAAAACCGCGCGGCCAGATCCATCAGGTTGTCGGCCGCAAATGCGGTTTCCAGTTCGGCTAGGCTGCCGAGCGTCAGGCAAAGGATGCGCCGTTCGCCGCCGATGACAGCCTCCACCTCGCCGCGATGCCGGTTGGCCCGGCCCGATACCCCGGTGTTGCGCCCGATCATCACAGCGCCGCAAAGCTGAGGGCACCGGCCGATTCCAGCGCCGTTTCAAACAGGATCTCGCCATTGTACTGGCCCGAATATTCCAGCGCCGTCACCTGGAACGGCCCGTTAAGCGTCCCGAAATCCGGAATGACGATCTGCCAGTTGAGGATGGCGCCGTTGAAGAAGGCCGTGCGCACCAGCGCGTCCGAGCTTTGATCCTTGAAGATGCCGGCGCCCGATACCGCGGCGCGCTGAACACCTGCCCCGCCCAGAAGCTCCCGCCACCGCCCCGCCGATTCCGCATCCGTCGCATCCACCGTCTCGGCGTTGAACGCCAGCCGTTTCGAGCGCAGCCCCGCCACCGTCAGGTAAGAGCCGCCATTGTCGATCTTCAAGAGAAGATCCTTCCCTTTCTGCGCCACCATGTCTTTGATCCTTCTGGAAAACGAAAAAAGCGCCCGAGGGGGCGCCGTTTCAGACTGGAAAATGGATTGCTTTAGGTCGCGGCTTGTAACGACGCCGCAATATCCCTCGTTGGCAGGAGCAAGGTCCGCTCCAGCCCTTTTGCCGCGCGAAAACCAAACTTTCCGTAGAAAGCTTCCGCTTCGTCATCCAGCGCATGAACCATAACCGCGCGAAATGCCACCAGTTGAGACGTCGATATCACCGACAGCAGGGCATTCTTCAGCAAGGCCAGGCCGAGACCTTGCTTCTGGTATGTGTGATCGACCGCCAGGCGTGCCAGCAGTGCAACGGGAATCTCTTTTGGAGCCTGATGCCCCTTGACTTGTCTGGGTGCATTTTCCCGGTTGATCATGCCCGCACATAGAGAATGGTAGCCAACAACACGATAGTCCACATCGGCGATAACAAATGTCCGGCTATAACCTTGGTGTTGATTGTAAAGTGCCATTTCCTTCAGGAAAGCATCCAGCGCCGGTTTACCGCTGTCGAATGCGTCTGATCGGTGATGATCGCCAAGCGGCGCCGGCTTGCGGAACATCCGTTCAGTCGATCCATTCACGATTGGCCTTGAAAAGTTCGACAAGCCGCGCGTTCACCTTTGCCGGCTCCGAAAGCAATGTTTCGACGGCATCGAAGACAGTTGCATCGACGCCGACAAACCGCTGATCGAGCAATTCCTTCTGCGCCGAGGAATAGGCGGCCTCCGTCATGAAGGACGTCACGGATTTACCGCAAATGGCCGCAGCGCGCGTTATCACGTCCCGCGTCTTTGCATCCATGCGCAGATTGATGGTTTCACTCTTGTTCGCAGCCGACATCGACATCACTCCACAACAGCGCCTCAAGAATGGTTCGGCAAGTCAGCTTCGACAACGCTGGCTTCAAACAGGACGCAAACCGCAATCTAATAATTCGTACATACATTGTAAATACAAATTCATTGCGTTTTGATTGTGGCTTGACCGATCTGCTGGGTTCTTTCCGTCTACTCCGTCACCGCCCGAAACAGCATCTCCGCCACATGCCCCTTGGCCTTGGCATCACGGCCTGTTTTCGTGCGCCGATGCAACATACTGACCAACACGAACCCCGCCAGGACAAGAGGCACGTCGTCGAGCAGCGCCCTCACCCGCGCGGCAATCTCTTGCGCCGCCCGGTTGCCGCCTTCGCCGGTGCGCACCTCCAGCGTGACCAGATGCTCTTCCCCCGCCTCGCTCGCCGTCGATGCGTCCCGGCTCTCGATCGCGGCGATGAAAACACATGGCCGGTGCGATCGTGCCTGCAGGTGATCATGAACCCCATCGGCCCCGATCAGCGCCGTCAGTGCCGCGTCACCGGCAAGCGTCATGACAATTGTCTTCTGCAAGGCCGCGGCCGCGCTCATCGCCCGTCCTCCGTGCAACGGCAAACCAGATAGCGCCGCGTCTCGTCCGGATCGTAAAACGTCCGGACCGCAAACACCCGCGTTCCCTTGCGAAATCGCATACCGGCCGCGATATCCTCGCGAAACCGGATCCAGATGCGGTGCGTGACGGTGAACACCTGCGCGTCCGCACGCTCCTCCTCGTTGGTGGAGACTGGCTCGATCCGTGCAAAGAGCGACGTTACCGGCGCAAAACCCGGCACGATACCGCCCTGGCCATCACCCGCATCGTCGCGCAGCTCCAGGTCCAGCCGCGCCGACAGCTGGCCGGGATCGAGCGTAACCCAGGCCATGGTCAAAGCCCCCGCCGGCAGAAGGGTGCGATCAGCCTATCGTAACCAGCAGGCACCGCCGCCGGCTGATCGTCCGGCAAGACCGCGCCGCGAAACTCGTAGAGCAGTGCCGCATGCAGAAGCATCGCCCGTTTCAGCGTATCGGGCACATCCGCACCGGCCGCGCCGAAACCGGCCGAAAAATCGATCTCGATGCCGTTGATCGCCCGTCCCGGCTGCGGTTGCCGCGGCAGGATCAGCCGCGCCGGACGCGCCTGTCCGTCCAGCACGAAACCGGCTGCATCGACGGCGACGGGCATGCCGTCGGCATCGTAAACCGTAACCGCTTCAATCGTTTGCACCGGCCCCCTGCCAATCTGAATCACCCGCGCCGGCGGCCAGCCGTCAAGATAGAGCCGGAAGGGTCGCGTCAAAAGCGAAAGCCCGGTCTGCCGCTCCAGATAGTCGCGCACGGTGCGGATCAGCCCGGATATCAAAGCGTCGTCGGCGCTGGTCTCGACACGCAGATGACCCTTCGTCTCGGCAAGCGTCAGCGGCTCGCCGAGCGGCGGCGCCAGTTCGGTGATGGTCATGGATGTCTCCGATGGGTGATGCCGTGGGGCGATGAGGCAGGAAAATGGGTGGACGCAGCGGGAGGGGAGCTGCGTCCACCCTCGCGCACAGCGGCAGGGAAGACCGCGGCGCGAATGGTCGCCACCTTTCAGAAAGGGCGGCCTTACGCTTGTTCAAGATGCCGCGAATTTAATGAGCTTGATAGCCTCAAAATTTTGCACTCCACCACCAACCCGCTTGGTGGTGTAAAACAGCACATAGGGCTTGGCCGAGTAGGGATCGCGCAGCACCCTTACCCCGGTGCGGTCGACGACCAGATAACCGGCGGCAAAGTTGCCGAAGGCGATCGAGGTGCTGTTGGCGCCGATATCCGGCATGTCCTCGGCCTCGGCAATCGGAAATCCCATCAGCGAGGCCTGCTGTCCTGCGACCGCCGGCGGACGCCAGAGGTAGTTGCCATCGGCATCCTTGAACTTGCGGATTTCGGCCTGCGTCTTGCGGTTCATCACGAAGGCGGCGTTCTGCCGGTGCCCGGCCTTCAGCGCATAGATCGTGTCGATCAGCGTGTCGGACGGCCCGCTCGTCTTGAAGGCACCCGCAGCGCCGGTGGCGATGTAACCGATATTGCCCCAGCTCCAGCTGGCGTCAGCCACATTGGTATAGCTCAAGAACCCCTTCGGCTTGTTGGTGCCGTCACCGGAAACGAAGGCCGTGCCTTCCTGCTCGCCAAAGGCGATATCCACCTCGGAGGCAATCCAGTTCTCGATATCGACGGCCGCATCGTCGAGAAGGGCCGCCGTCGCCGCCGGCATGGCATAGAGTTCCATGGTCGGGAAGGAGAGTTCGGCCAGCTGCGGTGTCGTCGTCTGCGGCCGCGCGGCCGTCTCGGCCACCCAGCCGGTCGCCATGCCGGACAGCGCAAACGGTTTCTTCAGCACCGCCCCCGATACCTGGCGTACCGTTGCCATGGCGCGGATCGGCGAGACCACCGAGAGCCGGCGGCCGATGTCCGTGTCGGTCTCGTTGGGTACCAGATAGCCGCCATCGCTGGCCGAACCGATCGAAAACGCCTTGGCCTCCAGCTCGCGCAGCGCCTGCTCGTCGCCCCGGCGGATATAGCTTTCAAACGCCGCCTTGTGTTCCATCGTCTCAAGGCTTGCTTCGCCGCTGCGGCCCAGCGCCGGGCGCGCCTTCTTCAGCGCCAGCTGGTCGATAACGCGCTTCTGCTCGTCCATGCTGCGCGAAATACGGTCCATCTTGTCGCGGGTGATGACATCGGCCGTCAGCTTGCTTTCCAGCTCACCCAGCCGCCGGTCATTGGTTTCCTTGAATGCCTCGAAGGCACCCATGAAATCCTCGAACGCCGCCGTCATCGTTTCCGGCGCTGTCTTGGTTTCCGGGGCGACCTTGCCGTGCTGCGCCATGTTTTTCGTCTCGTTCATCGATGTGTCCTTCTGTCAGAGAGCTTCATCATCCGGGCCGCCCGCCGCATCGTGCGCACGAGCTCCGTTTCCGTGTCGCGGAAGAACCGCGCATTCTTGACGTTCGAAACCCTGGCCGATGGCAGCATCGGAAAGGTGACGATCGAGATTTCCCAGAGATCGGCTTCGAGGATGCGGCGCACGCCGGTCTTGCCGTCGGTCCTGGCCTTGACGGTCTGGAAGCCGATCGAGAGCCCGTCGAGCGCGCCTGCCTTCATCAGCATGTGCACTTCCTGCGCCCTTGCCACGCCCGGCGACAGAAGCCCCTCGACGTAAAGCCCGCGCGCATCCTCGCGGATGGTCTTCCAGGTCCCCAGCGGCTCGCCGGGATCGTGCTGGAACAGCATGCGCACGCCGCTCGCACCGCGCCGCGCCAGCGACTGCTGAAAAGCGCCCGGCGCAATCGCATCCTTGCCAAGATCCACCTCGCCGAAAATGCTGGCATAGCCGGAAAACTTTCCCTCCCCGGTCACCCCGGACAGCGTCAGATTGGCAAACTTCTGCGTTCGCCAGACAGGCATCCTGTCGGTCGTCATGTGTCTCTCCGAATTTTTTTTGGGGGGTAGCCAGTAGAAACGTGACGACTGGCTATTCGCTACTGCCTATTCGCTACTCACTACTCACTGCTCACTGCTTCCACCGTTCCGCCATGCGCACCACGGCGCCGAGCACCCACCAGGCTGAAAGACTGGCGGCTGCCGAGCCCGTCAGCATCACCTCGATGCCCGACAGGCTGCCGGCGATGTCGAGCTTGGTGACAATCCAGAGCCCGGCCGGACCGCCGAAGATCAGGCCGCAGGCAAGTCCGGTGAAAAACCTTGACCCCGCCTCGCGCCTGCCTTTCGGCAGCATGTAGATCAGCGACACCGCAGCCCCGGCCGCAGCGCCGATACCCTTGGCAGCCCAAAGGCCCGGATCATTGCCGAAATCAGCCATTTGTTAAGTCCTTGATGCTATTATTGGAATTGCATCGTCCTCACCCGGTCGCAGCCAACTGCCGCGGGGTGATGCGCAGCTTGACGCGGCGTCAGCTGAAGCATTCTGTGAATCTTTTGAATCGGTTGCGGCGTGGTGTTGAGAAACTGAATCCACGGCATCAGGCACCGGTGTAACGAACCCGCAAACAGAATCCGGTGGCCGTTTCAAATACCGGAAAACAATCAGATATCTTCGAAATCGTCGCTTGTGTCGGCGGCAATGTCCGGGTCGTGCTGGCGAGCATGGCGAACGATGAGAATGCCCAGGATTTCGTCCACGACCTCGCAGTCTATGATATAGGGCGGCGCCGAAAACCGTCGCACCCCTTGCGGCACATCCATAACTTTTCCCGCCAGTGGAAATCGCCGAAGCATCTCCATCGCTTGCCGGATCTGCAGGATCATCGCCGATGCAGCCCGCTTGTCGAAGCGGGCAAGATACGCGCGCTCAGCCCTTAAATAAGCCGAGGCTTCATCGGAGATGCGCAACTTCTTCAAGCGGCATCATCCTTGTTCAGCGCATCCAATTCATCCAGCAAGGTGTCCACATCTTGAAACTTGCCTTGGCGCATGCCTTCCCTGGCGCGCTCGATCTCCAGAATATCCTTGCCTTCCGTGGCAAGATAATACCGCATCGCCCGAACCATCACCCAGCTGCGGGAACGGTCGGCCGTTGCGGCGATCGTCTCGATATCCTTGAGCACATCGACCGGCAGACGCAACGCGATCGGATCGGACAGAACGGGCTTGGCCATCATCACCTCCATTTGTTATACGGCGTATAACAAAATACCACCAAGACACCCGCCCCTCAAGGGCCGCCCTCAATACCCCACCGCCTGCCGCTTCTCCTCATCGGTCAGAAAATCCGCGTCCTTCATCCGGGCCCAGACCTCGCTGCGTTCGCCGGTCAGCCCGGTCACCTGGTCGAGATCAGGCACCAGTTTCACCGTCTCGCCCGACCGCCCGGAAAGCCATCCCGACAGCGCCGCTGCGGTGCGAAAAACCATCGGCAGGATGGTCAGCCGGTAGAGCGCCCGGTTGGCCTCCTGATAGTTGGCATAGGTGTTGTCGCCGGGAATGCCGAGCAGCATCGGCGGCACCCCGAAGGCAAGGGCGATGTCGCGCGCCGCCCCGTTCTTCGCCTCGACGAAATCCATGTCCTTCGGCGAAAGCCCCATCGCCTTCCAGTCGAGCCCGCCTTCGAGAAGCAGCGGCCGCCCGGCGCGGATCGGGCCGGAATAGCCCTCGTCCAGTTCGCTCTTCAGCCGGTCGTACTGATCGGCCGACAGATTGCCGCCCTCCTTCGGCTGGTAGACCAAAGCACCGGAAGGACGGGCGGAATTGTCGAGCAGCGCCTTGTTCCAGGTGGCCGCCGCGTTGGAGAGGTCGAGCGCCATCTGTGCCGCCGCCAGCGGCGGAAAGCCGAGGTGATCGTCGAGCGGATGAAACAACCTCAGATGCAGCAGACCGTCCTCGCCGGCCGAAATGCGCCGCACCAGGCTGCCGACCCGGTATTCATAGGCCTCCGGCCAGCCGTCGCGTCCTTCGAGGATACGCACCCGGTCCGGACGCAGCAGGTGCAGTTCGCGCACCGCACCGCCGATCTCGGCCGCATCGATATAGGCATTGCCGGAAAGCAGCAGATGGCCATAGAGCGTTTCCAGGAAGTCATGTCCCCCCATCCGCCCATTCGGCCGTGCCAGGAGCGCCAGCACCGGATGCTCGGTCCGCTCCTGCGCGCCCTCATAGGCGAGCAGCGGCACGTTTGCCGCGGCTTCGGAAATCAGCCGCACCGCCCGGTGCGCCACCGGATTGCGCATGAACCCTTCGCGGGCAAGTGCCGCATAGGAGCGCCCGGTCCAGTGCGCCCGCCCCTCCTGCGCAAGGGCAATGAAGCCGGACGCCGCCTTGGTTTCGCGCGCACTCTCAACCGGGCGGCGCCACGGCAGACGGAATGGATTTTTCATGTGTTGCTATCCTTGAATGCCGCCCGGCCTGAAACAGAAATGAGAACCGATATCGCCTACGCTGCCGCGGCCAGCCGGATCGCCGCGAGATACCGCCTGCCGTAACCCGCCACCAGCGCCGCCCTGTCGCGGCCATTGATGATGCGCCGGGCACCGGTCCAGTCCTCTCTGTCTGCGGAGAAATACTGATCGAGCCTGCGGCCGGTAAACGCACCGGTCCGCATGCCGGTAAACAGAATGTCGACGGCAACGGCCATCTCCATCGCCCGCTCTGGCCGGGACACCAGATCGATGCCCGTTGCCTGCGCCATCTTTTCGTAATTGGCCCTGTGCGTCAGTTGCACCAGCCCGCGCCCCAGCCAGCTCTTCCCCTGCGCGTCCCGCCGCCAGTAGGGCACGGACACGGAGGGCAATCTGCCGTGTTCAAACGCACTGTCGAGGAGGACGATCGCCCGCGCATCGCTTGCGGCAAAAGTCTCGCGCACCGGCTGCATCGTCCGACCGGTTTCGTGATGCGCGGTCGCCAGCATATAGGCGAGCCAGCGATCATCGGTCTCTGCAGCAGAGCCGCCGCGATCGAGAATCGCCGTCAGTCCCGTCACCTGGCGCCGTTGCAAGACGCCGTCGAACAGCGAAACACGCACCGCATCGAAGAAGGTTTTTCGCACAAACACCATCCGCCCTCCGTTCCGGTCACAACACTTGAAAAAAGTCGTGACTCTAAATCGATTTAACTAATTTCAATCGTTTAAACTGTTTAATACCCTGATTTACTTTGGCTTTAGGATGTGAAACCTGAAGCTAGCAATATGATATTGCCTTGATCGAGGAGGATCGAATGAACGCGCAGAACAAGATACAGGCCGATACCACCCGCGCGACAGTACCGCAGCATATCCTCGACCGGTTCGAAACTGCCTGGCAGGAGATGCGCGCAAACGCCTCCTCCACGCCCAAATCCCCTGCGACCGAAGACGACAAGCGCTGATCGCCTTTCCGGATTATCCGGCCGCCAGCGCGCAACCGGCGCGGAACCTTCCGCCTCGGACTGCGTTGTCGGTCGTTGCAGAAAGAACGAAAGGATCGCTCATGCCGGCCCAGCAAATCTCCCAGGCCCAGTTCGAACGCCTCGAAAACGAGTGGCGCCAGATCCGCGAAACCGCATCGGCGGCACCCAAGCCGTCTTCCACAACGGCAGGCAAATAATTCGCCGATTTTGCCGCCAGATACCCTCCCCTTGAGGGGGAGGGTCGGAGCAAAGCTCCGGGGTGGGGTGACCGCCACGTACTCGTGGCATCCGCTACGCACACGAAACCACCCCTTCAAATCCCCCTGACCCGCGGCTCGCCGCCGCCGTCCAGCATCAGCGCCGTCAGCGCCCAGACCAGCGCGTCCAGCCGGTCCGGCGAGCGGCCCGATGACAATCCATCCGGTCCGAAATCGCACATCTGGTCTTCCAGCGCCGGGAACGATCCGGCATGCACCACCCGGCCCTGCTCGTAGAGCGCCGCCACCGGTTCCGCCCGCAGCCATTTGCCGCGCGATGCCCTGACGGACGTCACCGGCAGTTGCGCGTCGATGCCGCGCAGCACGGCCGACACCATGTCGCCACCCTGGTTGACCTCGGCAACGATCCGGTCGGCATCGAACCGCCTGAAGGCGCGAACCACCGCACCCGCCCATCCGGCCGGACTGGCGCCCTCGACCGAACAATCGGCCAGCACGACGCCGCGCCCGGTGCGATCAAGCCCGGCAACGATGATGCCGCAGCACGATCCCTGCCCCATGCCGGCGGGCGGATCGACCGCCACGACGATGCGGCCGAGCGGCCCGGTATCGCGCAGTTTCAGCGCCTCGATCCCGGCGCGCGACCAGAGAGCATCGTCGCGATCCTCGATCATCTCGCCGTCGAGTTCCTGCCGTCCGAGCCGCGTGCCGCCGTAACGCCCGGCCATCGCCGAGAGAAACCCCGGTGCCAGGTTATCGGCATTGTCGCCCGTCCTGATCCGGCACGTCGTGGTGCCAGGATCGGCGATCAGCGTCTTCAGAACCGGCACTGGCCTCGGCGTGGTCGTCACCAAAGCGCGTGGATGATCACCCAGCCGCAGCGCAAACTGGAGCATGTCCCACGTCTCCTGCCCGTGTTTCCATTTGCCAAGCTCGTCGCACCAGGCATAGTCGAATTGCGGCCCGCGCAGGCTTTCGGGGTCTTCCGAGGAAAAGATCTGCGCCACCGTGCCGTTCGGCCAGACCAGCCGGCGCCGCGTGGTCTCGAAATCCGGCCGGTTCGTTCGCGCAATCCGGCAAATGCCGGAAACGCCGTCGATCATCACCTCGCGGGCATCGCCCAGCGTCTCGGCGACCAGCGCGATGCGCAATCCCGGCCGCGCCGTCTTGCCGGCCGCCAGGTCCTGAACCCACTCGGCCCCGGCCCGCGTCTTGCCCGACCCGCGCCCGCCCATCAGAAGCCAGACCCGCCAGTCGCCTGCGGGCGGCCTTTGTTCGGAGCGGCCCGTTTGCGACCAGTCCCGGACAAACGTGGAGAGGTTTCGAAACCGTTTCAGGCGGTTTGCATCGGCAGCGCTGAAAGCCATATGAGGCGAACCGTCTTCGTCACCACATGACTGAGGGCCTTGGCTTGGCACTCCAGCAAGTCCAGCCGGCGTTTTTGCTCCGGCAGAGTGTGCGTTCAAATCCCCCGCAAATACCTGCCCTGCTTGAGATCGTGCACCTGCAGTAACCTCCGTGGCGACGGACAGAGCTTGAGGCTCGGTATCCACCGCACTGTCCAGCTCATTCATCAACGTGCGGGTGTCCCTCGCGGCCTTCGCTTGCAGAGTGTTCAGCCGCTCCACGCGGAGTTTGTGCTTGTGTAATCTCTTTTCCAGCTGGCGCAGGCCGGCCTTGGCCACCTGGCGATCCGCGCGGGGCTCCGGGCGTATCGCCGCCGGCGGCATCGGCCCCGCCAGAAGGAGGGCCGCCGGCCCCGGCATCTGCAATGTATTGGGCGCAGAGTTCCCTTGCGCGCCGCTCAACGCGCAGATCGATTTCTGCAACGAACGCGCTGTAGCTTGCCTCGTCGAACGCGGTATCCGCTGCCAGTTGCCGGTCATGCGCAATCGTCCTTTGCAGGCTGTCGATCTTTTCCAGCGTCCGCACGATCACCGACATCGCCTCGATGCTCGCCTTGGCGTCGGTCTGGATCAGCTTGCGGTCGATCTCTTCGCCCGCGGCATCCGCCTTGTCGTCCGTCAAGCGCCGCAGCCGCTGGAACTGCTGCATCTGCTCGCGCAATTCCTTCGTCATGCCGTTCAGCATGTCCTGCAGGTCATCCAGCGGCGACACGGTCTGCGCCTTGGTCTCGAGGATCACCCTTCGGGCAACATCCTCAAGGTCCGCATCCGCCTCCGGCAGCAACATCCCGCCATAGACCGGCGCCTTCGGCCACAGGCCAAACAGCTCCGGATCGAAATCCAGATCAGACGTCATGACAATGTCCCTTGAAATCAGTAGGCTGAACGGAAACTGCGAATGGAGTTTCTTGCTCCCTCTTCTCCCCGTGGGAGAAGGTGGCCCGTAGGGCCGGACGAGGGGGCCGCGATCTCCCAATATACCTATACCGCAAGAGGCGAAGCATCCGCCTCGCCCACTTTTCCGACTGTGCCATAACCCTATCAAACGACCGTCACGCCGTCAAGGATTATTTTCCTATTAGGATTATTTTCTTGAATTTGCGCTGTCCGGGATGCGTGTTACACTTTTCTTCATGAGAACCGAGGACCTGGAAAAGCGGGCTTTGAGCCTGCCGGGAGCCGTCGAAAGCGCCCATTTCGGCAAGCGCGACTTTCGCGTCGGCAACCGCATTTTCATGTCCCTGCCGGAAGCCGGCCGCGCCGTCGTCAAGTTCACGCCCGGCCAGCAGAAACTGTTCCTGGAAACCGAGCCCGGCGTCTGCGCCGCCGTCCCCGGCGGATGGGGCCTGAAGGGCTGGACATCGATCTATTTCGCCGATGCCGAGGAGGATATTATCCATCACGTGATGGACACCGCCTGGCGCAATGTCGCGCCGAAAGCACTGCTGAATGGCCCGGGACCTACGCTGCCTGATCGTCCGCCGGCAAAATCAAACATTGCCGCTACTGAGCTGTCGTCAGCGCAAACCACACGGCAACCAGTGCCAGAAGAGCCGACAAACCGCGCCGGGCCATCCGTTCGCGGCGCGGGTCGTTGAGCACCGGCTCGAGACGCGCGGCCGTCAGGGCAATCAGGGAGTGAATGAGGGTGGCCACGGCGACATAGGCTGCGGTCAATGTCAAAGTCTGTTGCATGACCGGGTGTTCCGGCGCCACGAAGGACGGTAGCACCGCGATATAGAACAACATGGCCTTGGGATTGAGCAGATTCGTCAACAACCCGCGCAGGAAATAGCCGCGATAGCTGCCTGTCTGCGTCTCCTGCGGCCTGCCTGCGGAAAACCACCCCTCCACGGCGAGATAAAATAGAAAGGCTACCCCTGCCCATCGCAGGGTTTCGTAGAGCGCGGGTGAGGACTGGATCAATGCGGCCGCCCCGAGAGCGCCGGCGACGCCGATGACGGAAAGCCCCAGCGCGATACCCGCAACGGCTGCAAACCCTGCCAGGCGCCCCTCCAGCGCAGAAATGACAGCAAGCCATGTCATGTTCGGACCCGGGGTGATCTCGATCACGAGGGCCGTCAGGATAAAAGGCAGCAGATTGACGGAAAAAAAGGACGCAGGCTCGATCATGCCCGACTATAGGACCGAAGACAGCGGTGCCAAACGGTTTCTTGGCGGTCGCGGCGAATACCGGGCCTACCGCACGCCGGTCTCGCCCACCGTCAGCGGCCACGTCACCAGATAGTCTTCCAGATCCTCGACATCGATATCGTCCTCCGGCACGGTGCGCCCGCGCACCGAGATACCGGCCTGATGCACCGTTTCCGGATCGCCCGATATCAGCGGATGCCACCAGTAGAGATCGTGGCCGTCGCGCACCAGCCGGTAGCCGCAGGTCGGCGGCAGCCAGGTCAGCGTCTCCACCTCTTCCGGCGTCAGCTGGATGCAGTCCGGCACCGTTGCCTGCCGGTTGGGATAGTCCTTGCACCGGCAGCTCTGGCCGTCGAGCAGCGTGCAGCCGACATTGGTCCAGGCGATCTCGCCCGTATCCCAATCCTCCAGCTTGTTGAGACAACAGAGCCCGCAGCCGTCGCAGAGGCTTTCCCACTCGGCGTTATCCATCTCGGCCAGCGATTTCGTCTTCCAGAAGGGCTGTTCGCCCATGCGCTTCATTCTTTCCAATGGCGAATTTTGACGACAATTTTACAAAAGATTGCCGGATTTTTAAGGCTCATTACCGATATCGGCGTAGAATAGAAACCCGGCCCATGCAAATATCGGCCCTGCATAATTCCTTAAACGGAAGTCGGTTTAAGGAATTATGCAGCAGGTATAAAACTCTACAGCGAACCTTGAGTGCGTCATATGACGCACGGCGCTGTAGAACGTGAACCCATCAGGATGCGACCGCGTTGCAGGATCCAAGCCAAGACGATAGCCCGAGCCGGGAAGATGGCGTTCCCAGGAACGACCGTCCAAGGAAGCGCCATATCCTGCTGCGCATCGATTCCTGGATCGATTCGACCGTCTGGAATGCCGGGTTCCGGCTTGGCGTCTGGTGGGAGGATATCACAATCTTCTTCCGCCGCTTCCGTGTGCGCGGCTGGAAGAAGGCTTTGTTCGAGGTGCTCGGCGAAGGCATGACCTGGGGCACGGTGGGCGCCGTGCTGATGCTGGCGCTCGCCCTTCCAGCCTTTGAGGAGACCAAGGGCAACTGGCGGGCACAAAGCGATTTCGCCGTGACGTTCCTCGATCGCTACGGCAACGAGATCGGCCATCGCGGCATCATCCACGAGGATTCCGTGCCGATCGACGAGCTGCCGGACACGCTGGTCAAGGCGGTACTTGCCACCGAGGACCGCCGCTTCTTCGATCATTACGGCATCGATTTCTTAGGCCTTGCCCGCGCCATGACCATCAATGCGCGCGCCGGCGGCGTCGTTCAGGGCGGCTCGACGCTGACCCAGCAGCTAGCCAAGAACCTGTTTCTTTCCAACGAGCGGACCATCGAGCGCAAGATCAAGGAGGCGTTCCTTGCCGTCTGGCTCGAATCCAACCTGTCGAAGAAGGAAATCCTGCGCCTCTATCTCGACCGCGCCTATATGGGCGGCGGCACGTTCGGGGCGGCGGCGGCATCGCAGTTCTATTTCGGCAAGAACATCACCGATATCAATCTGGCCGAAAGCGCCCTGCTCGCCGGCCTGTTCAAGGCCCCTGCCCGCTATGCGCCGCATGTCAACCTGCCGGCGGCCCGCGCCCGTGCCAACGAGGTTTTGACCAATCTCGTCCAGGGCGGGCTGATGACCGAGGGCCAGGTGATCGCCGCGCGCCTGACCCCGGCAACGGTCGTCGACCGCGCCGAGGTGCAGGCCCCGGATTTCTTCCTCGACTGGGCTTTCGACGAAACCAAGCGCATCGCCGCACCGTTCGCCCAGCATTCGCTGGTCGTTCGCACCACCATCGACATGGGCCTGCAGCAGGCGGCGGAAGAATCCGTCGAATCCAGCCTTCGGCAGTATGGCGAGGCCTACAAGGTCAAGCAGGGCGCCATGGTGATGATCGAGAATGGCGGCCCGGTGCGCGCCATGGTCGGCGGCCGCGATTATGGCGAGAGCCAGTTCAACCGCGCCACCAAGGCGCTGCGCCAGCCGGGCTCGTCCTTCAAGGTCTACACCTATACGGCGGCCATGGAGACGGGTCTGAAGCCGGAATCGACCATCAGCGATGCGCCGATCACCTGGCGCGGCTGGTCGCCCCAAAACTACTCGAAAGGCAGCTATTCCGGCAAAGTGACGATGCTGACGGCCATCGCCAAGTCGATCAACACCGTGCCGGTGCGCCTTGCCAAGGATACGCTCGGCACCGGGATCATTGCTGAAACCGCAAAGAAGATGGGCATCGAAACCCCTATTCGCACCGACAAGACCATGCCGCTCGGCACATCGGAAGTCACGGTTCTCGATCAGGCGACGGCCTATGCCGTCTTTCCCGCCGGCGGCCTGCAATCGCGCCGCCACGGCATCAGCCAGATCCTCAATTATGACGGCGATATTCTCTACGATTTCGGCCGCGACGAACCGCCGGCCAAGCGCGTGATCAGCGAACAGGCCAATGCCTCGATGAACGTCATGCTGACGCAAATCCCGATCATCGGTACGGCGCGCAAGGCAGCGCTCGACAACGGCATCGTCGCCGGCGGCAAGACCGGCACGACGCAAGCCTATCGCGACGCCTGGTTCGTCGGTTTTACCGGCGATTACACCACCGCCGTCTGGTTCGGCAATGACGACTATACCTCGACCGACAACATGACCGGCGGCTCGCTGCCCGCCATGACCTTCAAGCGGCTGATGGACTATGCCGAACAGGGCATCGAGCACCGGGCCATCCCCGGCATCGACAATCCGCTTCCGGGTCCGGATGCGGCGAAGGATCAAACCGAAACCGCAGCCGCAAAACCCGCCGACGAAACCGCCCTGCCGCCACTGGTGCGCCCCCGGTCGCTGTCGTCGGAGGTCACCCGGCTGCTCAAATCGCTCGGCGAAAAGCTCGACACCGCGCCCGCGCTGAAAGTACCGGGCGAACCATCCGGCAAGGTCGCCGAAATCGATCCACAGCCAACTGGTGACATCGTCAGGGGAGGTCTGGATGCGAGGCGGTGATGTGTGTGTTTCCATAACGATGGCGACGGCCATCCTCCCGCCCCGCCGCCCTCCGTCACTCCGTGACATCTCCCCCACAACGGGGGAGATTGGTCGAAAGTTCAATGCTCCATCCGTAAGGTGGCCAACGAAGTTTATGGCAATCTCCCCCCTTGTGGGGGAGATGTCCCGGAGGGACAGAGGGGGGTATTCAACCTCACGCTCCCAGCATCGTTTCCCACCAGTCCCCGCGCATTCCCGGTAAAGCCCTTGTTCCGCATCCCCCTTCTCGTTGCCCTTGCCCTTATCGTCGCCTTCGGCGCCGGCATCGTCTCGACCGTTTCGGCGCTGAAGGCGACGGTCGGTTTCGGCGCGATCGCGCTTGGCCCCTGGGTCGCCTTTCCCGATGCGCAGACCGAAAATACCGATCCCTATGCCAAGGCGCACCGGGCGCGCGCCGGCAAGCTGCTCTATGGCGGGGCCGAAGGCCTGCAGTTCACCGCCGCCGTGGACAGCAGCGGCGAAAAGCTGTCCTCCGGCTGTTCCTATGATGTTACCGGCACGACACCGCCAGCCCGGTTCTGGACGCTGTATGCGGCCAATGCTGCCGATCAGCCGCTCAAGGCCGATCCGGGCCTGCCATCGGCGATCAATGCCTGGACCGTGCTGCGCAAATCCGACAGCACCTTCGTCATCCATGTCTCGCCGGCCGCCCAGCCCGGCAACTGGCTGGCGATCCGCCGTAGCGGCCCCTTCAAGCTGGTCCTGACCCTGCTCGATACACCGACCGCCGGTTCCTCCGGTCTGATCGATCTTGCCATGCCGGCAATCGTCAAGACAGGATGTCCCGATGCGTAGCCTTGTCTTTGCCGTCCTGGTCGGCCTTGTGGGAGCAGCGTTGCTCCATATCGTCATCGTTCTTGCCCTGCCGCGGTTTACCGGCAAGGACGCCTATAGCCGGGTGCTCGGCCTCTACGAGATGGACAGTTTCTTTTCGCTCAGCGCCGAACCGGGGCCGACGGGCCTTGCCAATGACGATCCATACCTGCGCGTCGCCGTCTGCGGATTTTCGGTGGATGCGGGGCCTGCCCGCTTCGTTGCCAAGGGTGCCGTACCCTTCTGGTCGCTGGCGATCTACGATGCCAATTCCAACGAGATTTTCAGCATGAACGACCAGACGGCGGTCAACGGCAATCTCGATTTGGTCATGGCCACGCCGATCCAGCTGGTGGACCTCAGAAAGACGCCATCCGAAAACCTTGCCCAATCGATCCTGGTGGAAATGCCGGATGAGGAAGGCTATGCCGTGCTGCGCGCACTGGCGCCGATGGACAGTTTCGAGGAGAAAGCCCGCGATTTCCTGGCGGAAGCCAGTTGCGAACCGTTTCGCAGGTGATTTTGTTCGCAGGTGATTTTGTTCACAAGGGATCCGGGAGCGGTCCCGGTCCAGGGATCAGCGGGCGCATCTGGCCGCTCGTGCGATTTGGCATCGCCAGTCAAGACGCATGTTCCGGTCACATCGGGGCGGAAACGGAAATGTCAGTGTTTCTTGGCGTGGCCAGCAGGCGGCTTTGCCGATGCTCCGGCCGGATGGCCCTCGAGCCGTTCGTAGCGGATGCCGGTAAACAACAGGATCTCGGCTTTTTGCGGCGCAATCGCACCCATCGCGGGTTTGGGCGGCGCCCGTACAAGACGGTCCTCTAGTCTGATAACCTCTGCCATGCTCGTCTCCAAACGTGATTGAGACGGATGAACGACCTACCGATTTCACCCTGCCCGTTTTTCGGGCTGACGCATTCCGGCTTGCTGCCCGGACAACCTGCGTCGTTCTCGTCTGCTCCTTCTTCCGGGACTATCCGGATTTCATGCCAGTCTTGCAAGTGGCCATTTTCGGCCTGAACCACAGGCTATCGCCTGATTTGCTCTGCCGCCCGATTGAGCCACAGGATCGTTAACAGCGTGTTAACGGCGAAACCCATCCTTGCCAATGATCGGCCGTCATCATGGAAATGATTATAGGCGAAGATGTGGCCCTTACGAAATATGTCCGGCGCGGTAGCGCCGGACGGGATCGATGTCTTGTTTGTTCAGGATAGAGGATGGACCGGAGACCGTCTGTTCCAGAAGGAACACGACAGGCCTTGCCGGTCGGGTCCGTCGCTGTCTATCGCCGCGCCAAAAGGCCGATCACGAAGGAAACGCCGGCGATCGCCAGCAAAGTCGAAACCGGTTCATCGCGAATGCGCTCGCGCAGGCGCTCGGTCAGGACCTCCGCTTCGGACGTTACCACAGCCTTGGCACCGCTACCGATGGCAGAGACCGAGTCCGTCAGACGCGCAATTTCGGCGCGCAGTTCCGCGATCTGATTGTCGAGATCGACCCGTGCCGCGCTGGCTTCGATTTCGGCGGCGGCTTCGTTCGGTACGGCTGCAAAGTTCTTGTCGACCATAATTGGGCTCCTTTTTCGATCTTCCCTCAACGCACCAGCCTGCCTTTGGTTCCCTGTCTGCCCGTCTTTGGTTCCCTGTCTGAAGGTCCTGCCCGCCGCTCTTTTCGTCTCTCCAGCGACGCGGGGCGCCTTAGCGGAACGAAACCTGCGGGCTTTACGCTCATCGTCCCATGCGCCATGCACCCGAAACAGCATCATCTCAAAAAAGACATAAAAACAAAGGTCTCTGCACTGAACGGCTCGCATCCGACTGCGACGCGGTGCCGGATTGATAGGATGAGCCACTCATGACGACGAAAAGACGATTTTCATTGAAGTCCACGCTGCTGGCGGCCGCTGCAACGGTTGCGTTCTTGCTGCCGGCCGCCGCACAGGCGGCTGAAGGCTTTGCCACGGCCAACGTCAACATGCGATCCGGACCAAGCACACGCTATCCGGCGGTGACGCGCATTCCCGTAGGCACCCCTGTCGTCATTCACGGATGTCTTTCTGAAACGCCCTGGTGCGACGTTTCCTTCTACGGGGGCCGCGGCTGGGTTGCCGGCCGTTATGTCCAGGCGGAGTATCAGCGGCGGCGCGTCTATGTGGCACCGGATTATTACGACAATCTCGGCATCCCGACCATCACCTTCGAACTTGGAAACTACTGGGATCGCAACTATCGCAACCGCGATTTCTACCGGGACCGGGACTCGTACCGTCGCGACCGGGACCGGGATCGGTATGATCCGGATCGCCGCCCGCGCCGCGATTTCAACACGTTCGACGAGCCGCGCCGCAACGAAGATGACGGTCTCACCCCTGCACGTCCGCGCCGCGACAGGGACCAGGAGCGGATCGAGCGCCGCCGCGACGACAATGCCCGTCAGTTCCGTGAAGAGCAGAACAACCGACTCGACATGGATCGCGATCGCATCGATCGGCGCAATCGTGCTGTCGAACAGCAGCAACGCAACGGCGGCCTCGGCCGTTGTAGAATAGGCGATGTGACCTGTAACTAAGGTCGGCACATGATGCCTGAAAGACGGGCGGCGCGATGCTGCCCGTTCGCCTTCACTGGCTGACCGTCAACGACGCGACGGAACAATATCATCGCGCATGGGTTGTCCCTTATGACGGGAGAACAGCATGTTTCTAAGTCCTTCACCCCAGTGGACCGGAGAAGACCGCCGCCGCAGATGTATGCGCACCGTCTATCCTTCGATCATCCTGATTGTCGAAAAGGCGCATCTCGCCGGCTGGAGCCGTGAAGAAGTCCTGATCGCGATTGCCGACGCCGCCGATAGCCAGCTCGGCGATGCGACCGAGGCGGGGTCCTTGATCGACACTGCGTATCCGCACGAAGAGCGGGCAGGAACCTGTGCAAAAGTCACCCGCGTGCCGAAGTGATACCGCTTTCCTTTCGCGGTAAACGGAATGTTAACCACGTCGTCCTACTCTGACACCATCATTCAGCCATGATCGGCCGGGTCGATATCGCCTTCGTCGAAACCAATGTTTTCAGCGCCTTAGCGTCAGTTGCACTGGTAGCATCCGCGGCACCCGGCGATGTCTCCTGCGGTCATGTCTGAATTTCGGCACCCTTTCGGATGAACGGCAAAGCCCGTCTGTCTGGATTCGGGACTGTGGTGTTTTGCGTACGAATGGGTGTATCCGTGACGGACCGGTTTCGTGAGTTGGAAAGACCGCAGACAGGGCGGCTGAAGGACGTGGTCCTGATGGCGACCGTGACGGGTTTCGAAGGCCTTCGCCATCCCCGCAGAACCGATCTCAAGCAATTCTCCGAGCTGTTCGAACCGCTGTTTGCCGCCTCCAGCGATGAAGCCCGCCGTCAGGCCGCCGCCGCCCTTTCCCAATGTCAGCATGTGCCCCAGTCGGTCGCGCTGCAGATCGGCAATGCGCCGGTGTCGATCGCCGCGATTTTCCTCACCCGCTCGACGTCGATCACCGACGCCACCCTGCTGCAGATCATCCGCGCGCAGGGCCCGGCCCATGCCACCGCGATTGCCCGCCGCGACAATCTTTCCGTTCAGCTGGTCGATGCGCTGGTCGAACGGCGCCAGACATCCACCGCACCGGCAAAGGCGCCCAGCCCAGCCCCGCTGACCGCAGCGGCGGAACAGCGCGCCCCAGAGGCGACGGCGCTGGACATGACCACTGCGAAGCTCCTGCGCGAGGAAAAGCTGCGCGGCGATATCCGCTCGCTCGCCCGCGTGACCCGGCAGGCGCTACCGGAGATCGAACCCTTGAGCCCGCTGCACGAGGCTCTGCTGGTTCGTTTTGCCCGCTCGGGCGAAGCCAATCTGTTCGCCGCCAGCCTCGCCAGCGCCTTGTCGTCAAGCCGGGAGCTCGGCGAGCGCATCCTGCTCGACATTTCCGGCCAGCAGCTTGCCACGGTGCTTGTCGCCCTGGATATGTCTGCAACGGATAGAATTTTCGTGCTTTCGGCGCTTTATCCGGACCTTGCGGAACGCCTTGGCGCTGCGACACGCGGCGATGCCCTGCTTTCCTCCCTCAGCATCACGGCAAGCCGCGCCCGCGTTCAGGGCTGGCTGCAAACCGAGCGTGAGGACGCCAAAAGCGCACCGGGACATCAGTCCTATCTGGCCCCCGACCGGGGTACAGACCCGCGCCATTCCACCGCCCGGCAGGATACGGCCCGCACCTTGCAGACCGGCCAGCCGAAGCGGTCTTTCGGCCGCACGCACTGAGTTGCCAAGCCGTCAGGTGTCTTTCACCGCCGCGACATCGAAGAGATCGCCGCGCGCATCCACCTCGATTTCCACCACCCAGCAATCGGGATCGAACCGGATTTCCCTGGCAACGGCCTGATCGACCATATCGCCGTGCACGTCTTCCAGCCGGATTTCGAACAGCCGGTCTGGCGCCGGATCCTCAAAGAAACTCTGCGGTGCCGGGGCATAGAACGTTTCCGTGCCGAAGCGTGACCGCTGCCTTATGAAGATCGCCCCGGCATCCTCCGCCCCCTTGCGCAGCACCGCCGCATAGCCACCAAGGCCGAAAACCCGGCGAACGAGGGCAGACACGAATATTTCGGATTTCAGGCGCATCAATGGCTGATACACCGGCCCGGGCGCAGGTGCAAATATCCATGGGTGCCTGTTCAACGGCGGACGCTGCCAAAGCTCAGAGCGCGCCGATTTCCTTCATCTTTTTCAGCACCTTGTCGCTCGGCTGGCCGGTTTCGGGCAGGCGGTAGTGCTTTTCGAAATGGCGGATCGCCGTGCGGGTATGCTCGCCTGCGACGCCGTCGATCGACACGTCGCTATAGGCAAGGTTGGTCAGCCCCTTCTGAATATTCATGACCAGTTCGCTGGAGGCGGGAATGTCGGCCTTGGGGATATATTGCGGATCGACCTCGGCATTGCGGATCGCGGCGGCCACGGGATCGAGATCGCCCTTGCCTGCCGCGACGTTTTCGTAGGGCCGCTGGGCAGGCTTGGCGGCAGCCTGCGGTTTTGCCCTGACCGATTGCGCCCGTATCTCGTCGGCAACGCTGTCGCGGGCCGCGGCCTGCTGCCGGTCCGCCGCTGGTTCGCCGGGCTTCTGCAACGCGGCAAGCAGCGTGTCGCTGGCCGATCCCGTTTCCGGGCGTCCCGTCTGTTTCTCGAAGCGCAGGATCGCCGCCGATGTCTTCGGGCCGGTCTTGCCGTCGGCGGGGCCGTCGTAGAGCCCGCGCCGCGCCAGTTCCTTCTGGATGTTCATGACCAGCGCCGAGCCGGTCACCGGCGTTGCGGCCTGGGTTTCGCCCGCTTCGGACGCTGCCGCGTGCTGCGCGTCGTTCGCCGTCCCGGTGTCCTCGCCCTCACGCTGGATGACGAACGTCGTCACCTTGCGCGGCGACAGGCTGTCGCTGTCGTCCTCGAAGCCGAGCCTGGCCGGTTGAGGCTGGTCGAACGGCAGGCGGGTGCGCAGGAATGGCGACGGATGCGCGCCCGGCTGATACCACATGGCATTGGCGGCGACGAAGCTGAAGGCGATGGCAAACGTCAGGGAGCCGCCGAAGGCGCGCGGATTGCGCGCCGCCAGGCGGCCGGCAAAAGACAGGCCGCGCATCGCAAGACCGGCCGCCACAAAGCCACCCGTCACGAGGCCACCCGTAACAAGGCTTGAGCCGCGCTGCGCCTTCTTTTTTTTCTCAGGCTGTTTTCGCTTGCGAGCCGTCATGACCTGCGCTCCCGTTCAGTTCCCGGGCATCCGTCCGGCTCGTCTCCGGATGTGCCCGGCCATGTGTGCTCTCCCGTGTATGCTCCTTCAAGCGCGGCGGAAATTCCACCATCGTCTGTTCCACAGATTCCTGCTCGTCGCTGGCGCGGATGCCCGAGCCGTCGAGCGCGATGGTCACCGTGACGACGGTTCCCTCCCCTGCCCGGCTGCGCATGTCGAACCGGCCGCCATGCAGCGCCACCAGCCCCTTGACCAGAGACAGGCCAAGCCCGGTGCCTTCATATCTGCGGGTATAATCGTTCTGGATCTGCACGAATGGCTGCCCGAGCATTGCCAGCTTGTTTTCGGCGATGCCGATACCGGTATCGCTGACCACCAGATTGAGGTCGGTGCCAACCACTTCGGCATCGATGGTGACAAGGCCGCCGCGATCGGTGAACTTGATGGCATTGCCGACCAGGTTGATCAGGATCTGCTGGATGGCGCGCTGGTCGGCATTGACCTCTGCGACATTGCGCATGATCCGGCTGGTGAGCTGCACGCCCTTTTCGCGCGCCTGCAGGCCAAGCATCGCTTCGCAGGCATTGACCACATCGGCCACCCGGAACGGCTCGGGGATCAGCTCGTAGCGGCCGGCCTCGATCTTGCTCATGTCGAGCATGGTGTTGACGACCGACAGGAGGTGGGCGCCCGACTGGTTGATCAGCGAGACATATTCGCGCTGGCGGTCGTTTTCGAGCTTGCCGAAATATTCGCCCGAGAGAATGTCGGAGAAGCCGAGAATGGCGTTAAGCGGTGTGCGCAACTCGTGGCTGACGGCGGCGAGAAAACGGGTCTTGGCATCGTTGGCGGATTCGGCAAGCTGCGTCTTGTGTGCTGCTTCCGAGCGCAGACGCGCCTCTTCGGAGACGTCGCGCGACTGGACGAGAATGGAGAGTTCGCCGTCGATTTCGCCCAGCGCCGTCATTTCGCAGCGCATGTGCACGAACTGCTCGCCTTCGGCAAAGACGTTGGGCCGTTCCAGCCGGATATCGATGGTTGCCTGGCGGCCACCCTGCCGCAACAGATCGATCGCCTGCAGGAAGACGATGCGATCGGACACGTGGATCTGTTCGATGAAGCCGCGGCCGCACGGATTGCGCATCCAGGCCAGATAGGTCTCGGCATCGCGGCCGTGGACGGATGTGACGGAGCCCCGGGCGTCATGGACGGTCACCAGACCGGCAAAACAATCATAGTGCCGTGCGCCGTCATCGGCAGGCTCGAACGGCTGTTCGGCGGCAGGAAAATACGCTTTGCGGTTGCGCGCATAGGCAATGCCACCGGCTGCGGCGACAAGGGCTGCGGCGCCTACAAGGGCAGCGCCGACCGGCAGCGCAAGCGAGACCGGCAAGGCGGCGGAAAGCGCGAGGGGTACGGTCGGGAAGGCGACCAGGGCTACGGCTGCGACAGCGCGAACGACGGCAAACTCGCGGACGGCCAACGGCTCTCCCGCCACGGGGCGGGGCAGCCAAAGGCGCGCGGCGTCGTCCACACGGGACGCCATCCTGCCAGCAATGTTACGCAATACGCTCAACGTCTAACCCTGTACGCTCGTTCTTTTTCCGGACCCCGTCATGGTTCCGTCCTTTATATGGAAGCTGTCTTCGAGCGGCCAAGGCGGCCGTTTTGAAGGATGGCTTCACACCTTCGAATTTCGCACCGGCGGCTTAATGAAAGGATAAATCAAATTGCGACAAATCCCGTGAAAGCGCCCGAAAATCCCATTCCGGAACAAATCGCCGGGGCTTTGTCTTTTGTGGTTAATGGGGTGTAAGCGATGGATTTCAGGCGGTTTTCGCCGCCGTATTAACCTCTGTGGCAGCACCACCCAGCCGCGAATCCCGCGTTTGCCGCCTCGGCCGGTGCGCTGCTGCCTTGAACCTTAATGGCGGCCGTTAAAATGCGATGCAAATGCCATTCAAAAGCCGATAATTCCAATTTTATGAAAAGACGGTGCAAATGCCATCGGTTTTGGCAAAGGCATGTTCCGAATCCCTGTCTAAGGTGTGATGACAAGGCGCCAAGGGAGCGAACCCGGCAGAGACCGGACGCAGGTTTGAGCGCCTGACCAAAGGATGGGCAAGACGATGTGGTTTCTGATCAAGGGAACATTCTGGTTTTCGCTGGTGCTGGTGTTGTTGCCGTTTCTCGATCCGGCAAGCACCTCGACGCTCGAGCGAGGCCCGAAGGTCGATGTCGGCGATACCGTGTCGGCAGCGACAGAGGCGTTCGGCTATATCAGCGCCATCTGCGTCGAAAAACCGGATGTCTGCGTCAAGGGCACCGAGACGTTCGTGGCACTCGGCCACCGGGCCCGCGAAGGCGCCAAGATCGCCTACCAGTTTCTCGACCAGCAATTTGCCGAACCGAGTGACGCGGTGACGACCGGAACGGTTGCCCCCGCCCCCCAGGCCACCGCCACCGACCTGGCCGATGCCGCGACAGTCGAACAGGCCGCCGCACAGCCGGAACCCGTCTTCAACAGAATCCCCGTGCCGGAAAAGCGCATCGAACCGAAGGCATCGGTGGTGCAGTAACGCGCACCGGCTTGCCGCCACGTTTTTCAAGTCTGCCTGAACTGCCGATTTACGGCCGCCGTGAGGAACGCCCATACCTCACGGCTTTTCTTTTTCCAGTTCTCATTGAGCGGCCGATCGCTTATATGAACGCCATGGACCAGATGAACACATCGCCGATCACGCCGCTTGCCGAGATCATCGACAATTGCGCCTATCTGGACGATTGGCAGGACCGGATGAGCTATGTCATAGAGCTTGGCCGCAAGCTGCCGGAGATGCCGGACGAAAAACGCACGTCCGGCAACAAGGTGCAGGGCTGTGCCAGCCAGGTCTGGCTGGTCACCCATGCCAGCCCTGCGGCAAGCGACCCGATCCTGACCTTCGAGGGCGAATCGGATGCGCATATCGTGCGCGGTCTTGTCGCCATCGTTCTGTCGATCTTTTCCGGGCAGCACGCCTCCGATATCGTCAAGACCGACGCCATCGACCTGTTCGGCCGGATGGGGCTGATCGAATACCTGACGGCGCAGCGCGCCAACGGCCTGCGGTCGATGATCAAGCGCATCAAGGACGAAGCTGCCCGCCAGCTTGTCGCCTAGATTACAAGATCGCCAGCCTCCGGACGGTAGCCCTGCGCACCCCAGGCATGGCTCTTCCTTATATCCGTCCGTGGCGGTGCGTAATGGCGGGCGAGCGCCATCAGGGCGGTGCGCAGCATCAGCTTGGCAGAGCGCGCCGGCCACTGCCGCTCGCGCTCGACGATTTCCAGTCCCTTCTGAAAGCAGCAGACATCCAGCGCCACCCCGCACAGCTCCGGCCCGATCGCCTCCATGGCCTTTCCGACCCGAAGCCGCGCCGACATTGCAGAATCGCTGAGATCAACGCCGCCGCCGGCACCTCCCCGGGTCTTCGCCGACAAAAGCGGCTCGTAACGCATGGTCAGCCGTGGCTGCAGGTGCGCGCGGGTAAAGTCGGCATGCAGCCGCTCCCCCGCCGCGATCGCCTCCGGCGGCAGGAAAGACTGGCCGGATTTCTCCTTCAGACGGGCGGCGGCGCCCAGCGGCGATTCCAGCTGATTGACGCGAACGGCCTGACGGATGCCGTCCACGGCAACGGTCGCGGTTTCGATGTCGCGATGCTGCTCCTGAAACGCCTCCGGCGAACCCACAAGGGCGCGGCGAAGGAAGGGCAGCGCCTGTGCCGTCGGCCTGAGACCATTGCCTTCAAGGACCACCAGCCCGAGGGAGCGGGCCTGATCGACCGTCTCTGCCGCAACCGGGCGCGGCGGCTTGCCGCCATTTTGGCGATCACCGCTCAGCGCGAGCATACCGGCCAACTCGCAGGGGGCCAGCCGGACGGGTGAGCAGGTGGCGACGTAGCGGACGAAGCGGACAAGTTCCTTTTGCGCGGCGCGGGCGTCCTTTGCGGTTCCCTCACGCATGGTCGCGTCCTCCCGGCGCACCGAAGAAGCAGGTGACGACACGCTCCAGCGCGGCGATGAAATCGTCGAAGGCCCGATCGTCGCGCCGGTCTTCCACCACATTGCAGGCATGGCTGACGGTGGTCCGGTCACGGCCGAAGGAATAGCCGATATCGGTCAGCGAAATCTGCAGCACGACATGGCAGACATACATGGAAATCTGCCGGACATGGCAACTGGTGCGGCGGCGGTCGCGGCGCAGCGGCACGCGCTCCCCCACCAGCATGACCATCTCCGCCGTAACCTGCCGCACAAGGCGGCATCTGTGGTGGGCCGCAACGGTCAGGACGGGCCCCCATGGATCAGCAGGCGTCCCCGAGCCGGGCGGCAGGATGGAATGCGTGACCCTGACCCTTCGCGCTGGCGCCAGCAGGGACTGTCTCACGGATGGGGGCGGATAAGGCGAATTGCCAAGCTGCATGATTTACTCCTTTGATAGGAATTAATTCATACACCCTAGTGCAACTGCGGGGATAAAGGAAAGCGCCAACTTGAAACCCAGCCTTGTTTTCGTGTCGATTTTCAGATTTTCCCAACAAAAAATAGGTATATTTTCCTCGTCTTATTTTCCCGTGATGGCCGCGGCGCATGAAAAAACCGGTCTGTGGGAACAGACCGGCTTGGACGTTTCGCCGCTGGTATGCGTTCGGATTACTTGGCGCGGCGCTTGCGGCGCTGGCCGAGGCCCATTTCCTTGGCGAGGCGCGAACGCGCTTCGGCATAGGCCGGTGCGACCATCGGATAATCGGCCGGCAGGTCCCACTTCTCGCGGTATTCTTCCGGCGACAGGGTGTGATGGGTCATCAGGTGGCGCTTCAGCGACTTGAACGTGCCGCCGCATTCCAAACAGGTGATCTGGTCGTCCTGGACGGACTTGCGCACCGAAACGGCAGGCTTCGGCTTTTCGATCACGACGGCGACCGGAGCCGGGCTGCTCGTGTTGTTCAGTGCGGCATGCACGTCGCCGATCAGCGTCGACAATTCGGCGACCGGCACGACATGGTTGCTGACATAGGCAGCGACGATCTCGGCGGTCAATTCAACCAAAAGGTCGTGGCCCGAGCCAAGCGGTAGATCCGTCATTTTTTCTTTCTCCTATCGGAATCACTTCAAATATGCACGCGATGGGTTTATCGCGCGCACAGCTAAACCATCTTGAGAAAGTGCCCGAAAATCACGGTTTCACGCCGAGACGGATGAGATTTTCTCCCCGCACGACAAAAAAACGGCGACAAACCTCATAATACTCCCAATTCCCATGGGATGGAATCAGTTACCAAAGCGCCGGGACAACCCTGCGCCTCAAAGCAACAATCAATAATCACAACCCATGCTGGAATTTCAGAACGAAGTAATATGGAAATGGACACTTTGCCGTTACTCGATTAACATTGATCGAGCAAAAGTCCAACCATAATTTGTGCGATATTTAGCCTATTGATCTTTAAAATCACCGCCCAGCGTTGAACGAGCGGAAACATTACGATACATTTTTCGGCATATCCGGGCCGCTCTACAAGTAATGACGGGTTTACTTGCCGTTAACTACCTTGTCTTCATCGGCAGCAAAGCCAAGCCACGATCATCTGTACTCTATCCAGCAACCCTGGCCGCCCAGCGACAAAGCCGGCATCGCTTGACGCGATTCGCGCGACCGCATGAATCGCGTCAGAATGCGTTCGATTAAAGGCGGCGGCTGGCGAAGCGCCCCGCGATCCGGAGGTTTTGATCCCCACGCCCCATCGGGAAAACAGTTCGGCTTCCGCCAGGTCAGATTGTGCCGGATTTCGAAGAGGGCTGCGGCATCTGGTTGGTCACCGACAGATTGGTCAGCCGGTAACCCGCCCGATGCGCAGCCTTGGCAAGCAGATGGGCCGAGAGTGGCGCCGTCAGCACGAAAAAGGCAAAACCGGCAAGGGCGCGCAGCAGAATGGCGATATCCATCGCATGGATACCGGCGGCAAGCAGCAGCAGGCCGGAACCGATCGTGCCGGCCTTGGAGGCTGCGTGCATGCGCGTATAGAGATCGGGAAAACGCAGCAGCCCAAGGGCCGCCAGCACGCTGAACAGCGAGCCGATCACCAGGAGCGCACTGACGGCAAGCGCGGTCAGCAGGTTAAGGTCGCTTGCCATTACCGGGCTCCCTTTTTAGTGCGGCGCGCCAGCTTGTCACGCTTGGCCTTTGGCGTTGCGGGCAGCGGGCGCTGTGCCCCCTTGTCCTTTTCCGGCGAAAGGCCGCGCGCCAGAATGAAACGGGCAAAGGCGACAGTCGCAAGGAAGCCGACGAGGCTGAGCGCAATGGCGATGTCGATATAGAGATTGAAGCCGCTCTTGATGGCGATGACGGCGATAAAGCCGATGGCAATCGCCACCAGCATGTCGAGGCCGAGCACCCGGTCGGGCAATGTCGGGCCGCGCAGGATCCGCACCACCGTCAGCAACAGCCCCAGCGACAGGGCGGCAAGCGCAAAATAGATCGAAGCGGACAGGATGACGGCGGCGCTCATAGCGGAAAAGCCTCCCGGATCCGGCGTTCGAAGCCTGCGGAAATCGCCCGTTTCTCGGCCGCCGGGTCGTGGCAATCGAGCGCGTGGACATAAAGCGTCTTGCGATCGTCGGACACATCGACGGACAGCGTGCCCGGCGTCAGCGTGATCAGATTGGCAAGCAGCGTGATTTCGAAATCACGGGTCAGCGTCAGCGGGAAGGCAAAAATGCCCGGCCGCAACTGCATGTTTGGGCGCATCACGAGAATCGCTACCTTGATGGCCGACAGCGACAGTTCCTTGAAGAACACGGCGGTTAGCACCAGAAGCTGGAAGGGACGGACCCGGTGGCGGGCGGCGGAAAACTGCTCGCGCACCAGCCACAGCGACAGCGCGCCGACGGCAAAGCCGAGCAGCAGGTTGTGAATGGTAAAACTGCCGGACACGGCGGCCCAGGTCAGCATCAACAGCAGATTGACGACAAGGAATGTCATGGTGCACCTCCCGCCGGGAAGACGGATCGGAGATAGGCGGACGGCTCGTCGAGCGTCGATGCGGCCTGCTGGACGAGGTTCAGCAGGGTTTCGGGAAACAGCCCGATGAGAACGCTCAGAACAGTCAGAACCAGAAGCGGCAACAGGGCGGTGGCTTCCAGCGGCTCCGGGCTTGCCGCCGGCTGCGTATCGACCGGGCGCCAGTAGGCCAGCAGGAACACCCGTCCGGTGGCAATCATGGTCAGGAAGCCGGACAACAGCAGGATGCCCGCCAGCCACGAAACGCCTGCATCGATGGCGGCCTTGACCAGCATGACCTTTGGCCAGAAACCGGAAAACGGCGGCAGGCCGGACACCGAGAAGAACAGCATCAGCGACAGCGCCGTGAACAGCAGGTGGTGGCGATAGAGCCCGCCGGCGGCAGAGAGCGAAAAGCCGCTGCCAAGGCGGGCAGCGAGACCGGCCGCCAGATAGAGCGCCGTCATCACCAGCATCGAATGCAGCGCATAGAAGATCACCCCGCTGATCGCATCTGCCCCGCCGATGGCGATGCCGGCCAGCATGGCGCCGATGCCGGAGATGACGAGATAACCGAGCAGGCGGCGGCTATCGCTTTGCGCCAGAGCACCCAGCGAACCCGTCAGCATGGTCAGCGCCGCGGCGATCGCCAGCACAAGGCTGAGCTGCTCGCGCTCTGCCGGAAACAGCATGACGCCGATGCGGATCAGGGCATAGATCCCGACCTTGGTGAGCAGGCCGGCAAACAGCGCCGACACGACGATGCGCGGCGTATGATAGGAGGCAGGCAACCAGAAATTCACCGGGAAAGCGGCCGCCTTCATCGAGAAGGCGAGGATATAAAGTGCCGTCAGCGTCACCAGCGGCGCCGCCATCTGCAGGCCGGGCGCCTTGGCCGCGATATCGGCCATGTTGAGCGTGCCGAAGATACCGTAGAGATAGCCGGTGGTGATCAGGAACAGCGTGGTGGCGACGAGATTGAGGAAACCGTATTTCACCGCCCCGTCGATCTGCTCGCGCTCCGACCCCAGCACAAGAAGGCCGAAGGACGAGATCAAGAGCACCTCGAACCAGACATAGAGGTTGAAGACGTCACCGGTCAGAAACGCGCCGCTGACACCCGCCATCAAGAGCATCAGGAAGGGGTAAAAGCCGTAGCGCCTGCCGCTGGCATTGACGTCATCGATCGCGGCAACGGCGCCAACCAGCGCCACCACCGCCGAAGTCAGCGCAAACAGGGCGCCGGTGAGATCGACCGTGAAGGCGATGCCGAACGGCGGCAGCCAGCGGCCCATGACCATCGTCACCGGGCCGCTTGCGGCCACATGCCACAACAGCACGGCGTCAAGCCCGACGAGCACGGCAAGCGCTGCCACCGCGACCAGCGGCTGGGCCATGCCTTTGTGCCGGATCATCATCAGGATGGCGCCGATGGCGATGCACCAGGCGACGGGCAGGATCACCAGCCAGTCGAGCGCCGCCACCGGTTGAAGAACCAGGGCTGCGGAGAGATCGGCGGGAGAAGTGGAAGCGGCCATGTCTGTCAGTATCCGAGCGGTGGCGGCTGGGCGTCGTCCGGCTCGGCCACGCGCATAACATCGGTGTTGTCCGTTCCAAGGGTGCTGTAGGCGCGCCAGGACAGCACCAGCAGGAAGGCGAAGAACGAGAAGGAAATGACGATTGCCGTCAGGATCAGCGCCTGCGGCAGCGCATTGGCGGTCGCACCGGCGGGCACGTCCAGCCCCGCCCCGATCACCGGCGGCACCTCGCGCATGATGCGGCCGCTGGTAAAGATCAGAAGGTTGACCGCATTGCCGAGAATGGCAACGCCGAGCAGCATGCGGATGATGGATTTCGACAAAAGCAGGTAGACGGCGACGGTCAGGAATGTGCCGGTCAACAGGGCGAAAACGGGTTCCATCAGTCTTCCCCCCTTTCCTCGAGCGAGAGGGCAATGGAAGTGACCGCGCCGACGACGACCAGATAGACGCCGATATCGAACGTCATGACGCTCGACAGCGGGATCTCTTCCCCCAAGACCACCGGGTAGACCCACAGCCCGGTCATGAACGGTACATGGAAGAGCATCGACACAAGGCCGGACAGCGTTGCCAGCAGCAACCCGGCGCCGGCGATCGACAGCGGGTGAAAGACGATTGCCCGCCGCACCGTCTCGACGCCGAAGGCAATGCCGTAGATCGACAGGGCGGCAACCGCGATCAGGCCGCCGATAAAGCCGCCACCCGGCTCGTTATGGCCGCGCAACAGCACGAAGATTGAAAACAGCACCATGACGCTGACGATGACCGGGGCGATGGTGCGGAAGATCAGCGATTTCATCGGCGGGCCTCCTCTGCATCCGGATCATTATCGGCGATCCGGCGCATCGAGCCTGCCCGCAGGCGCACCAGCGACAGAACGGCCAGCCCGGCGATCATCACCACGGCGATCTCGCCCAGCGTATCCGTGCCTCGGAAGTCGACGATGATGACGTTGACGATATTGGCGCCATGGGCGACGGTTTTCGAATATTGCGCGAAGAACTCGGATAGCGCCGTATTGAACGGCACTTGCGTCACCTTGAGCAGCAGCAGCCCGGCCCCAAGCCCGCAGGCAATGGCGATCGCCGCATCCGGCAGGGTCTGGCGGAACGGCCGGTGATCCGTTTGCGAGAGCCTCAGCCGCGTCATCACCAGCGCCAGGATGACCACGGCCAGCGTCTCGATCATGAACTGGGTGAAGGCCAGATCCGGCGCACCATAGAGCAGGAAGATCACCGCGACCGAGAAGCCCTGAATGCCCAGCGACACGATCGCCGTCAGCCGGTCCTTGGCAAGCACCACGGCAAACAGGCCGATCACGGCAATGATCATGATGGCCATTTCATGCAGCGGCATGGACGGAAACACCGGTGCCAGCGCCAGTTCGTCAAACAGGAACGGCGGCACGAGAAGGACGAGCGCCACCATCACGAAGGTCGCCGTCATATAGCTATCGAGCCTGCCGTTCTGCAGCCGCCGGGTGACGGCGAAGGACAGGGCGAGCAGGCCGCGGATGGCCTGATCGAAACCGCGATCCGGCCCCCAGCCGATCGAGACGAGAGCCGACGCGACGCCTGCCCTCACCTGTGCAAGGCAAAGGTAAACCGCAATACCGATAACGACAGTCAGGACAGAGAGCGCCAGCGGCACGCCGATATGCGGCACAAGCGATATGGCAACAATGCGCGGCTCGCCGGCAATGGCAGACGCCATCGGCGAGGAGATCAGCGCGTGGACGGTGCCCGACAGAACCGCGGCGGCTAACCCTGCCAGCGCCAGAACGGCAGGACCGAGCCAGAGCAGGACCGGCGCCTCATGCGCATGTCTGGGTGTGGCGACGGGCTTTCCGGCAAACGGCTTCAGCGCCACGGCAAAGGCGATGGCAAACATCAGCGCATTGCCGGTCACGGCAAGCACCGCAAAAAAGAGGGAGCGCGGATCGAAGGACGAAAGCGCGGCATAGACCTCTTCCTTGGCCAGAAAGCCGAAGAACGGCGGCAGGCCACCCATCGAGATGGCAGCGGCAAGCGCAATCGCAAAGGTCAGCGGCATTGCCGAACGCAGGCCGCCAAGCCGGGTCACGTCGCGCGTACCGGTCTCGTGGTCGATGATGCCAGCCACCATGAACAGCGCGCCCTTGAACAGCGAATGGGCGACGAGATAGAGCACCGCCGCCTCGATGGCATAGGGCGCACCGAAGCCTGTGAGCATGACCAGAAGGCCGAGCGACGACATCGTCGTATAGGCGAGCATCAGCTTGAGGTCGGTCTGGCGCACGGCCAGAAGCGCGCCGATGACGAGCGTTGCAGCACCGAACATCGGCAGGATGATCTGCCATTCCGGTGTGCCGCCAAGCACGGGGTTGAGCCGCATCAACAGATAGACGCCGGCCTTCACCATGGTGGCCGAATGCAGGTAGGCGGAGACCGGGGTCGGCGCTTCCATGGCATTCGGCAGCCAGAAATGGAACGGAAACTGCGCCGACTTGGTAAAGGCGCCGCCGAGCACCAGCACGAGCGCTGCAAGATAGAGCGGGCTCGCCTTGACGGCGGGGCCAAGGGTCATCAGCTCTGAAAGCTGGGCGACGCCGGAGATGTTCCACAGCACGATCAGACCGGCGAGCAGGAACAGCCCGCCGCCGCCGGTGACGACCAGCGCCTGAAACGCGGCGCGGCGCGCGGCCTGCCGGTGATGGTCAAAGCCGATCAGCAGGAAGGAGGTGATCGAGGTGAGTTCCCAGAAGACGAACAGCATCAGAAAGCTGTCCGAGGCGACCAGGCCCAGCATCGATCCCATGAACATCAAAAGGAACGAGAAGAAGCGGCCCTGATGCGGATGGCCCTTCAGATAACCGCCGGAATAGAGCACAATCAATGCGCCGATGCCCGAGATCAGCAGGATGAAGCTGAGCGACAGACCGTCGATCAGCCAGGAAAACCGGACATTGAACGACGGCACCCAGGCATAGCCGCCGCTCACGGCCGCGCCGCCAGCGATTTCCGCGGCAAAACCGGCAAAGTGGACAAAGATCGCCGCCGGTATCAGCGCCAGCACCCAGGCGGCATTGTGGCCGAACATCCGGGTCAGCAAGGGTGCTGCGAGCGCGCCCAGGAAAGGAAGGCAGAGGGCCAGAAATGTCAGGTCGGTGACATTCATGGGTCAGCAGGTTCCTTTCGCGAGCGGGATGGAGAAAAGGCGGGATGGCGGCCGAAAATAAGGCCGTGTCTACCGTTGGGAATACGGCAAGCGATGGGTAAACTCAAGGTTACGGCGGGATATACAGGGTCCTCTTCCCCAGTTGCGGCCCGCAAAACGCCAACAGGAGCGCAGCGCAATTCGACCTCCCGGCCCGTGACGGCAATTGCCGCGGCCAAAGTTCGTCCTATGTCCTGCGCCATAACGTCACGGAGAGCCCGATGAATGAAAAAAACACCCTGAAAATCGAAAAAACCGATGCGGAATGGCGGGCGCAGCTGACGCCGGACCAGTACCGGATCACCCGCGCGCACGGCACCGAGCGCGCTTTCTCAAGCCCGGATTTCGAGCTGGGCAAAACGGGCATCTATCATTGCGTCTGCTGCAACCGGCCGCTTTATCATTCGCAGGCCAAATTCGATTCCGGAACGGGGTGGCCGAGCTTTACGGCACCGATCTCTACCGATGCAGTGACGAAACACCACGACACCTCCTATGGCATGAGCCGGACGGAAATCCGCTGCGCCGATTGCGATGCCCATCTCGGCCACGTCTTTCCCGACGGCCCGCCGCCGACAGGCTTGCGCTATTGCATGAACGGCGTTGCCCTGACATTCGAACAGGCGTAGCCGACCGACAGAAAGAGATCGTCTTGCGATAAGGACAGGCTTCGTTTTGCAGACGCTCGCCGATGACGGGCAACAGGATATCGCCGGCATTCCGCAGCCGGGCACAAACGGTCCGTTACACCGAGGCGCTGCTGATGCAGGTGAGGACCGCCGAATAATGCACCGCGGCGGCGGTGACGACGAAGCCGTGCCAGATGGCGTTCTGGAAGCGCAGCTTTTCCCAGACATGGAAAATCACGCCGCAGGAATAGATGACACCGCCGACCAGGATGAGGATCATCGTCGTTTCCGTCAGCTGCGACAGCAATGGACCGGCGGCGAAGACGCCGCTCCAGCCCATGGCGAGATAGAGCAGGATCGCCACCTTGTCGAAGCGTCCGGGAAAGACGCATTTGATCAGCACGCCGACGATGGCGATCGACCAGATGCCGATCAGCATGCCGAACAGGTAGGGATCGTCCCAGCCGCGCTGCAGGAACGGCGTATAGGTGGCGGCGATCAGGATGAAGATCGACGAGTGATCGAAGCGGCGCAGGAACCACTTGGTCTGCGAGACCGGATAGAGATTGTAGAGAAAGGAGATCGACAGCGTCGCCACCAGGCCCGCACCATAGATCCAGGCGGCAACGAGCTGTCCCGACGTGCTCCAGACACTGGCATAGAAAATCATCGCCGTGACGCCGATCAGCGCAAAGGCAAGCCCGACACCGTGAACGACGCCATCGGCGATCAGTTCCGAGCGATCGTAGTTCCACTTGATGCCCTTGATTTCCATGCACGCCTCTCAACTGCCGGTCCGGCCCGGTTTCATCATCGTTCGATGCGACGGGCTTTGCAATCCGTTCGCCAGCACCGAGCCACCGGCGCAGTTTGCCGTCAACATCCCCAAACGGCAAGCCTGATAACCGGAACAATTTGACAGGCCGTTAAGGACTAAAACAGGGCGGGCGGGATCAACATTTGCGACAGGCCGACATCCCGGCGGAGCGGCGCACCGCTGTTCCCGGGGAGACTTGCGCACGCGCTCCTTTTTGCCAGAATGCCACGATCGGCAGACGCTGCCCGGAGGCAACAGACATGACATCGAAACGGCGCACCCGGTTGCGCTCCAGTGCCCCGCTCGCCGGTATGCTGCCCCTTGGCATCCTGCTCATCTGCGCCCTCCCCGCGCCGGCACAAACCGATCCGAATGCCACAACCGGCTATGCGAAACCGCCGCAGATGGCGCCGCCAGCCGCCAATACCCGTGACGGCGCCTCGATCGGCACGGTAGAAACGGCAAGGCCCGCTGCCGGAAACGGCGGTATCAATCCCTGCGACCGGCTGGCCGCCGATCCGCTCGATCATGACCGGGTGAAGGACGTGACAGCCGTCGAATTCGACGCGCTCGATGGGGCAGAAGCGCTGTCTGCCTGCGCGGCGGCCAGCACTGAAAAACCCAACATTCTGCGTTTCATCTATCAATCCGCCCGTGCACGGGAAAAGCAGAAGGATTACGGCGCAGCACTCGATCTCTACCGCAAGGCAGCCGGCCGGGGCTATCCGGCCGCATTTGCAGCCATTGGCTATGCCTACGACAATGGCGAGGGCGTGGCGCAGGACGAGATGGAGGCGATGCGCTGGTATCTCGACGCCGCCCAGCGCAACAATGCCTTTGCGATGTTCAATCTCGGCTATTTCTACGATTCCGGCCGGGGCGTTCCGGAGGATGATGCGGCCGCACTCGGCTGGTATATCAAGGGCGCCACCAGCGGCAATGCGCGCGCCATGAACGATGCCGGTTTCCTGCTCGAAACCAGCAGCACCGTGCCGCGCGATCTTAGGGAGGCCCGCCGCTGGTATCTGCGCGCGGCGGAGGCTGGAAACGCCGTCGGCATGACCAATGCCGCCAACTTTCTTCTGAACGGCACCGGCGGGCCGGTGGATACCGCACAGGCGCTGGCGTGGTACCGGAAGGCCGCCGATACCGGCAATGCCGACGCCATCAACGGCCTTGGCTACATGATCTATTCCGGCATCGGCGTGGACAAGGATGTGACCGAGGGCATGCGACTCTATCGCCAGGCCGCCGATGGCGGCAATGCCACGGCACTGACCAATATCGGCTATGCCTACGAGACCGGCGAAGGCGAAACGAAGAACCTCGGCCAGGCAATGGATTTCTACCGCCGCGCGGCAGAGGCCGGCGATTCCATCGCTTTCAACAATGTCGCCAATTTCTACGACAAGGGTCTTTCGGTCAACGCCGATCCGGCGCTTGCCGCCGAATGGATGGAAAAGGCGCTGCGGGCCGGCGCCACCTTCAGCCGCGACCAGATGCGCGACAATTCCGGCAACTGGTCTTTGTCCTTCCGCAAGGCGCTGCAACAGCGGCTTTCCGTCCAAAAGCTCTATTCCGGACCGATCGACGGCGGTTTCGGACCCCAGACGCAAGCGGCGATCGACGGCATTTTCGGGGTTCGGTAGAGCCGGGACATGCAGTCCTTGTGGCGAAGGCGTCAACCGTGCCGGACAAGGGCATGGGCACGCTTTGACGTGAGATCACTATCGATACGGTATCGGGCTGACTGATCTTTGCTACCTTATCCCGGAGCCATTGGCGGATCGCGCCCGAGTTGTTGGCCGAGTGAAATTGTTGCGCCTGCAGGCAGGCGGCGCCTACCGCATAAGAACAGTTGTTCCGGCCCGGAACTAATCTATTTGGTTGCATGGCGTCCGCTTTGTTGCGATATTGCTACTATTAGGATTATTTTTCAGTATCGGCCGTTTGAAAACCCGCATTTCCGCAAAGAGGTGCCGAATGGGCTTGCTACGCATTAGTCAACTTCCGCGAGCGGACGGCGGGTATCCAGTCGAAATCTCGCTGGAGGGCGGCGGCGCTCGGCGCACGGCGACGGCTATAGCCGTGCCTGTCATGACCGAGGTCGAACAAGCCCGGCTCCGTTGGTACCTTGAGGAGTACCTCGAACGAAACGCCGCACCTGCGCCACAGGTTGCGGCAGGCGTGGAACGCCGGATGGCCGAGATCGGGCAGGCGCTCTTCACCGCGATCTTCGAGGCCAACCGTGACACGATGCGGCTTTGGAACGACGTGTGCGATAACCTCGCGGACACACGCATCGAGATCTCGGCCGGCGTCCTCGAAGCACATGCCCTTCCCTGGGAGCTTCTGCGTGATCCGCGTACCGGCGCGCCGCTGGCGTTGACAAGCAGAGAGTTCGTTCGTGTCCAGTCTCAGGTGGCGCGCGCGCCGCGCATGGCCGAGGTCGTCGACGGGCCGGTGCGAATCCTCATGGCGATCTGCCGTCCGTCCGGCGCCCACGACGTGCCGTTTCGCTCGGTCGCAATCCACATCGTCAAGGCACTCACCGAAGCCGGCTCGGCGGCCGTCGATCTCGACGTGCTCCGACCGCCGACCTTGGCGATGCTGGGCCACGCACTGCGCCGCGCGAAGGAGAATGGAAAGCCATACCACGTCGTCCATTTCGACGGTCACGGCCTCTATGTGGACGCCAAAGGCCTGGCGGACCTCAATCTCCAGACGACGTTCGACCCGCGGCGGCTGTCAGCCCCATCGGTAATGGGTGCGGCGCGAGGCTACATCTGCTTTGAGGACGACGATCACGCCAGCCGGATGCAGGCCGTCGATGGAACGACGGTCGGCAACCTCCTCTACGACAACGGCGTGCCCACGCTGGTCTTGAACGCTTGCCGTTCCGGACTTGGTGCTTCCCAGGGTGAAGCGCCTGCTGCCGATGTCCTGAGCGCCGCGAACGCTGCGCCGCTGACGCAGGAGGATCAGGTCCGCGCCTATGGATCGTTTGCGCAGGCGGTGGTCGATGCCGGTGTCACCGGCGTCGTGGCCATGCGCTACAACGTCTATGTCGCGACCGCGGCCAGGTTCGTCGGCGAATTCTACCAGGCGCTCGCGCAGGGCCACACACTCGGCCACGCCGCCAACCGGGCGCGCAAGCATCTCGGCGATGAACGTACCCGGATTGTCATCGACAAGCCGATCGAGTTGCAGGACTGGCCTGTTCCGGCGATCTATGAGGCTGCCCCAATTGCGTTCTTTCCCAAGCGCGATGCGGACGAACCGCTGTTCGACGAGACCGATTGGACGGCCGGCCGCTCAACCGCCCGCGGCTTGCCAGGGCAGCCGGATGTCGGCTTTGTCGGCCGTGACGAGACGCTGCTGGCTCTCGACCGGGCTTTCGACCGTCATCCGATCGTCCTCCTGCACGCCTTTGCCGGCAGCGGCAAGACGACGACGGCGGCGGAGTTCGCGCGCTGGTATTCGGTCACGGGTGGCGTGGACGGCCCAGTCCTGTTCAACAGCTTCGAGCAACGGCTGTCCTTGTCCAGGCTGCTGGACCAGATCGGCACCGAGTTCGCACCGCTGCTGGAGGCGAACCGCGTGCCGTGGCTAACGCTCGACGACAACGCGCGCCGCTCTGTGGCTCTTCAAATTCTGAAAAAGATTCCGGTTTTCTGGATCTGGGACAATGTCGAGCAGGTCGCGGGCTTCCCGTCCGGCGCCGAATCGGCATGGACCGCAGCCGAGCAGGCTGATCTGGTGGATTTCCTACGTGAGCTTGCGCAGACCAGGGCGAAGGTGCTGCTCACCTCGCGGCGGGATGAGGCCGGCTGGCTTGGCGACGTCCCGATCCGCGTGCAAATTCCCCCAATGCCGCGATGGGACCGCCGGCTGCTCGCCACGGCCATCATCAGGCGCCGGAACGCCAAAATTCGCGATGTCGATATCCTGGCGCCCTTGCTGGAATTCTCGCAAGGCAATCCCTTGACGCTCGCGATTGTCGTTCGCCAGGCGCTACAGGATGGCGTTGCGACCCAGGAAGCGGCCGGAGAGATGGCCCAGCGCCTGCACCATGGCAAAGGAAGCTTCGATGACAACGAGGAGCATGGCCGAAGCCGATCGCTCGGCGCATCGCTGACCTACGGCTTCGATCGATCCTTCAGTGACGCCGAACGCAAGAAGCTGGCGCTGCTGCACCTTTTTCAAAGCGTCGTGGATGTCGGCGTTCTCGCGCGGATGGAGGCGATGGGCCAGGACGCTCCCGGCGCATCGGGTGATGCCAATGACGCAGTCAGGCGGGAGTGGGAGGTTCTGCTGACCCGCGCGGCCGACATAGGCCTTCTGACAAAACTTGGCGGCGCGTTTTTCAGCGTCCATCCTGCGCTGCCCTGGTACTTCAGGAAAATGTTCGAAAGCGTATACCCGCAGAAGGACAGTGAAGGGGGAGAGCCCTCGGCAAGCGTCGAGAACCGCTTTGTTTCCTGCATTGTTGGATTTTGCTCGTTCGCCGACAGCGACCTCAAGGATGAGACGGTCGGCCACTTTATAATCGAGATCCACGAGCCAAATCTGCTGCATGCGCGGCGGATCGCCGAACGCAACGGTGTTTGGCCACATTACTTGAACGCTACCCGTATAATCAGAAATTTATATTTCAGATCCGGCCGAAACGCAGAGTCTTCCCGCATTACAACCGCCACGATTGAAAGAATGGTGGACCCCGAGACAATGGCTTCGAGAGAGGGGTTGGAGGAGTTTTGGTTCGAAGCAATCAGTATGGCGCATTCTCTGGCGTGCCACGATGCGCGTGTCGGCGACGCTGATCGGCTGTTCGGCATGCTTAAAACACGTCTGGAGACGGAGCTTGGATCCGCCATTACGCAGGTTGACGCTCAGAATTTATCCTCGCGGTTACGCGGAGCCGCGCAGACTTATATATATGCGGTACGTATACATATCGCGAGCATCGTCGGTCGAAAGGCAGTCGATCATTTGGAAAGAGCCATGCAACTCGGCGAAGACGGGTACCAGTTGGCTTTGCGGCTGAATTTAACGGACGAGCTAGCTCCGATAGCCATGCACATTGGACATTGCTACGCCGACCACAATCAAAGCGGAGAGAACATCGAAGCCGCCCAGGAATGGTACGAGCGCGCACTCGCACATCTAGACCCGCAAGAACTGCACACACGTAGCATGTGCAAGCTGGAACTGGCGCAATTGTGTTACAAGCGTTTCCAGCGGACCATCATCGATGGCGAGGAAATTGGTGTTGTCCAACAGCACTTTGATAAGGCCTTGGCTGTCGCGATGGATGCGAAGAATACGCAACCGAAGGGGTATCCGCAGTCGGAGATGCCATTGAACCTTCTGATTGGCAACATCTTCGACGATGGCGGATATTATTCAAATATGAAGGTCCACCAGGACAATGCCGCCGTCTACTACGAAAAGGCCATTCAAATCGCCGAGGGCATGCGAGACCCTTTGGGGGCGGCGACGGGTTGCCGCGAAATGGCGCGGCTCAAACTCAAGATGAAGGAATTCGACGAGGCGCTGATCTACGCCCGGTCCTCATTGTCGCGTGCAGAAGGAGTAGGCCCGGGCGGCGCGCACGTCGCGGATTTGTCTCGCCGACTCATTGACGCCATCGAAGAGCTCAGACACCAGGAAGGACAAGCCCCATCATGAGCATCTCCCAGACGAACTGGTTCGACGACATCCCCGTGATTGGCAAACGATCGCACGAAGAGATTGCGCAAGCCCTGCGGGAAGCGGGCGAAACCGTTGGCGCGCCGCCGGAGGGGGACCATCAAAAAACGCCCGGCAGCTTCGGCCTGCCGGGGATATTCGACGATTGGTTCGGGCCGCGGCTCTGGCGCTATACAACCCATGCCTTCGGGCACATCGCACCGCACCCGCCGGGCGCCAAGGGGCTTTTGCCGATCGTGCATGCCGGCAATATCAAGCCGGACACCAACCTGCGCGGTGCGCGGGTCAAGGTTACGTTGAACTGGCTACGGGTGGCCGACTATCCGGGCAAAGGCACCCACCGCGTCCTGTTCGATTTCTACGCACGCAACCAATCCCTCGGCCCTGACGCCGATCTCCACTTCAATTCGACGTACCGCGTAAGGGAGGGTCAGCAGGCCGGCATCATCGGCTACCCGATCTTCGTCGGACTGAATGTCGGCCAAGAGGGCCTTGCATTTCGCTGCTACACCGTCAACGTCAAGAACGACGCCGACGAGAGCTTCCTCGATCTGCTTGAATCCGATGCCTTCAAGCAGGGTCTCGAGATCACCAAGACCATCCAGCCCGTGGTGAAACCGTTCGCCGAGATGGCCTATGGGTTGACGCGGGTGATTGCCAAGCGAAACCGCAACGTACCGGTCCAGGACGTGGTCATGGGTCTCGACTTCAGCAATATCCCCGGCCGCGCGCGGCTCGCCGAAGGGGCCTACATTGCCCTGCAGGTGCAAGAGGAGCTGTATCCGATCTGGGATTGGGACGAATGGGCCTATGATCCGGCCTCCGGCAGCATCGTCTCCCGCAGCGATCCGCGCAGCCTCTTGCCCTATAACTATTTCGTGGTGGGCATCAGCCTGATGGAGGGCTGATGCCACGGTGTTCGGACGGCATCGCGCTCCACATTGTGTCTCAGCGGTCGATCAGCACCGCACATTTGCAATGGCTGGCAACACGGCTGGCAGTGGAGCCGATGAAATAATCGATCAATCCCGGCCGGTGCGAGGCGATGATCACCAGGTCGCCTTCCGCCTCCTCGGCAAAGGTGTTGATGACGCCGGCGGCTCCGCCGATGCGGATTTCCACACGGCCGTCGATGCCATGTTTTTCCATGAGGCCGGTCAGCGTCTTCCTGGCGTGGCCGCGCGAGGCCTCCATCATTTCCAGCGGGAAATCGACGATCATGTAGCCCTGGGCATAGGCGTTCAGGTCCTCGACGACATTGAGCAGGATGATCTCGCCGCCCTCGTCGAGCAGCGATTGGGCGCGCTCCAGAACCTTCTCACCGTGCTCCAGATGGTCCATGGCAATGGGAACGATAATTCGCGAATACATGACTGTCTCCTCGGGTTCGCCGCACCGTCCACAGCGCATGAAGACCCGCCTTGCAGGCCGCCACCCTCGCCGTCTTGCGCGGATAGATTCAATATAGGTGTGCCAAGGCAAAAGTCACAACCCGCCATACCGCCGCAGGCCACTGTCAACAGGTTGAGAACAGTACATCCTCAATATCGCATCTTCCGTGAACGCCGCGCGCGCGTCATATAGTCCAGCAACAGGATCAGACGGGACCGGATCGATGGCCAGCTTCGACAGACGCACGTTCATGAAGTTTTCGGCCACCGCATTGGTCACCGGAGGCACCATCACCACAGCCAACGCAGAAAGCACGCCGATGACCGTTCAAGCTGAAGACCACGCCGTGCGCATGCCCGCCTATGTCGATCATTCGCATCTGGTCGTGTCTGACCTGCCGATGGTGTCTTCCTGGTACCAGACGATCATGGGGCTGACGCCCATCGAAAAGACCGCGAGCGGCGAGACGCTCGGCGTTGCCGGCCGGCCCCTGCTGACCTTGACAACGCAGGGCAATGCGGCGATCGCCCCACAGAATGCGCCTGGCCTGTTCCACACCGCCTTCCTCGTCCCCAGCCGCACCGAGCTTGGCCGCTGGCTCGCCCATATCGCCCACAACAATGTCCCTCTTCAGGGTGCCTCCGACCACCTGGTTTCGGAAGCCATCTATCTCGGCGACCCGGAAGGCAACGGCATCGAGGTCTATCGCGACCGGCCGCGCGACGAATGGAACTATGTGCAGGACGGCATGGTGAAGATGGCGACGCTGCCGCTCGACCTGCAGGCGCTCTATGACGAGGCCCCGAAAGACAGATGGGACGGCATGGCCGGCGGGACCGCCATCGGCCATATCCACCTGCAGGTTTCCGACATTCCGCAGGCCAACGCCTTCTTCGGCGATGTGCTCGGGCTCGACCTGATGGCCACCTATCCCGGCGCCAGCTTCTTTGCCTCGGGCAAATATCACCACCATGTCGGCGCCAATATCTGGAACTCGCGCGGCGCGCCGAAGCGACAGGCCAACATGACCGGCCTGTCGGACTATACGGTGCATTTCAACGATCCGGCGAAGCTTCAAAACGCCATTGCCAAGCTCGACGAACTGGAGATTCCAGTGACCCGCAACGGCGATACCGTCTCGCTGATCGACCCCTGGGGCATCGGCCTGAAACTGGTGGGTTAAAGCGCCCTGCGCGCGGCCAAAACAGCCGCGCGCATTTGCCTGTCTTGAGTTGTCAACAGGCTCGATGCGGCGCTTTGTATCACTGCGCCTGATAAAGTTGACTCTTTCTGTATACTATTCTAATGCCCCGAACGTTCCGCTCCAGGCGGACGATGTCTAGGGGTTACCATTTTGAAAAATAAGAGAATTCTTGTATACGCACTCGCTACAGCGAGCGTTGCGCCGCTGCCCTTGCGCGCAGCCGATTGGCGTCCTTCGGTGGAAATCGAGGGGACTTGGCGCAGTGATGATTCGAGCACCGGCGCCGGTTTCTTCCTGCCGATCCTGCTTGATTCGGGCACCGCGATCTTCATCGATACGCAAGGGTCGTTCATCCAGGGCGGCGTCCAGCGCGGCTCGATCGGCGCGGGCTACCGCGTCCGGCAGGACAATGGCTGGGTTCTCGGCGCCTATGGCTATTACGACTATTTGAACAGTTCGCTCGACACCTCATTCCACCAGCTTTCCTTCGGCGCAGAGGCGCTCGGCCCTGTGTTCGAGACCCGGGCAAACATCTACCTGCCGCTTGGCAGCGGCAAGGAAATCGACGGCGCCGGACGCGGCGAGATCGCCGGCGGCAAGCTGATGTTCCGCGAAGGCATGGAGCGCGCCCGCACCGGCGCCGACATCGAAGCGGGCATGCGCGTGCCCCTGGGGACTGCCAGCGACAAGACGCAGCTGAAGGTATTTGCCGGCAGCTACTGGTATGGCGGCAGGAATATCGACGATATGTTCGGTGCAAAACTGCGGGCCGAACTGTCCTTCGCCGATCTGCCCGGCCTTCCGGGCGGCTCGACAGTGACGATCGGCGCGTCTGGCACTTATGACAATCAGGATCGCCTCAAGGGTGCGGCGATGGCGCGGTTGCGCATTCCGCTCGGCGTCCCCTCCTCCGGTGGCACGGCCGATCCGTTCGATCCGATGATCCAGCGCGTCGAGCGCAACGGCGTGATCAAGACCCATCAGGGCGCCACAGGTGACCTTGAGGACGCGGTGCTCGCATTCAACGGCGAAACCGCCGGCAAGGTCGTCAACATTTCCGCGGCGAGCGGCGATGCGGCTGCGATCAATTCCTTGCTGACGGCAGCCGGCGACAATGCCGTCATCCTTGCCGACGGAACGATCGGCCTCGACCGCTCGCTGATGCTCGGCAACGGCCAGCTCCTGCTTGGCGGCGGCACCGTCATCGGCCTGCGCGGCGCCTCAAGCCGCGGTACCGGCCTGTTCCTCAACCAGGGTGCCACGACCACGCTGACCGGTTACAACCCGGCACAGGACGTACTGACCATGGCGTCCAACAGCAGCGTATCGAACCTGACGATCACCGGCGGTCTCGCCGGTATTGGCAGCACCGGCACGAGCAATCTCTTCATCGACAATGTCGATATCTCCGCCACCAGCCATGACGGCATTCGCCTGAGCAATGTCGACGGAGCATGGATAAAGAACAGCAGCATTCACGACCTCTACATCTGCGAAAACAGCACGCAATGCGAGTTCTCGGTGTTCGATCCCAACCGCGCGCCCTATGCCGCCATCAGCGCGCACGGCACCCGTAACCTCACCATTGCCGATACGCATATCGACAACGTGACCTACGGCCTGTTCTCCGGCAGCGAAATCGACGAGAGCGGCTGGCCATCGGTCATCACCCATGCGGCCAGCAATATCACGCTCGACACTGTCACCATCTCGCGCTCACGCCGCGAAGGACTGCTGTTCGTGGCGGCAAACGACGTGAACCTGAACCAGGTGACCGTCGACAACTCGGCGCAGGATCGCGACATGGATCTCGTCGTGTTGCAGGGCACATCCGACGTTCAGATCACCGGCATGACGCTGAAGGGCGGCATCAACGGCCTGATGCTGGTGACATCCAGCAGCATGCCGGAAGACTCCAAGACAACGGACGTCCATGTCAACGGGTTGACGATCGATGGAACCCGCAATGCCGGGATCTTCCTCAATCCGGTCTCGGACATCACCTTCAACAATGTCTCGATCACCAATGCCGGAACCTATGGTGCCTATGTCTATGGCAGCGACTTCGAGTTCCTTGGCGGGCCTGTGAGCGACATTGCGTTCACCAATGTCACGGTCGACAAGGCGGGCAAATCCGGATTCTACTTCTCGGGCCCATCGCTTGACATCACCGGCAATGTCACCGTCACCAACACCCCCAGCAATTGCAAGGTTGACACCGGGTGGAGCGGCGGATCGCTGACGCAGGCACCCGGCAGGGTCCTGACCTTCAATGGCGGCGTCCTCGACCAGACGAATTTTGCCAGCCGCTGCACATAACCGGCAGGGGTAACGACAATATCGGCCCGCACCTCG
>JAESFK010000118.1_pt1 | contig 67676 bp, 69 predicted proteins | sample 9269391 | NCBI WGS metagenome assembly JAESFK01 (sample SAMN14506231, study PRJNA617097) | algae metagenome | isolation source: Drouetiella hepatica UHER 2000/2452 and co-occurring heterotrophs from... | place: Slovakia: Slovak Paradise National Park, Hrabusice, Kosice Region | collected 2000-01-01
GCATTGGCCTTCCTGCGTGCAAGCGACGGTCACCGCAGTTTGAGCACCAGCTTGCCCTTTAGGTGACGGCCGGCACTGACCCGCAGCGCATCCGCCGCCTGGGCCAGGCTGAACTCAGTGATGGGAGGCACGCGAACGGCGCCGATCCGATGAAGCTCCACGATACGTTCGAGGTGCGTGCGGGTGCGGGGAACGGCGGGCCGCAGGGCGGTGACATCGCCGCGGTCGGGCTTGGGGGCCTGGGCGCCCGAGGCGATGAAGGCCGCGCGTCCACCAGGCTTCAGAACCGAAAACGATCGCATCGCGACGTCGCCGCCCACGGTATCGAACACGGCATCGCAATCGCTTACCGCCTTGGTGAAGTCGGTCGAATTGTAATCGATGACCTGATCGGCGCCGATCTCGCGCAGATATGGCGCGTTGGCAGCGCTTGCCGTGGTGATGACATGGGCGCCGAGATGCTTGGCGAGCTGAATGGCGAAGCTCGCCACGCCGCCAGCACCGCCTTGGATCAGGATCGTTTCGCCCTTCTGCAGCTTCAGCGCGTTCTCGATGGTGCACAAGGCGGTCAGGCCAATGAGCGCCAAGGCCGCGGCTTCGACATGCGTGAGCGTTGCTGGCTTCCTTGCGACGATAGCCGCGCCAATTGCCAGCTTCTCGACATAGGTGCCGTCGCGACCGGTTTCCAGGACACCGAACACCTCGTCGCCGGCACGCAGGTCCGACACGCCATCGCCAAGCGTCGAGACAACGCCGGAGAAGTCGCGTCCCAGGCTCAAGGGAAAGCGGGGCTGACCGGGATATTCACCGGCGCAGACTTTCGCGTCGGCGCCATTGATGCTGGCTGCCACGGTCTCGACGACGATCTGGCCCGGGCCTGCGACGGGATCGGGGAGGTCCCCGACGATCAGAACCTCGGGTCCGCCGAACCTTTCGATGTATGCGGCTTTCATGAGGTACCTCTCAGACCACCAGGACGATTTTACCGAAATGAGCGTTCGCCTTCATGTGCGCAAGCGCGGCGGCGGCCTCGGACAGGGGGAAGGTCCTGTCGATCGGCAGGCTGAGCTTGCCCTCCTCGATCGCTGGCCACAGGTCCTTGCGGGCGGCCTGCACGATATCGCGCACTTCCTCGGGGCTGCGGGTGCGGAAGGTGACGCCGATATAGTCGATGCGCTTCAGCGCATGCAGGTCGAAGTTGAACTCGCCCTTCATGCCGCCCAGCCGGCCGACATTGACGATGCGGCCAAGGATGGCGGCGGCCTCCATGTTCTGGTTCATCACGCCGCCCGAGACCTGGTCGACGATCAGGTCGACGCCCTTGCCGCCGGTCGCTTCCTTGACCTTCTCCGGCCACTTCGGATCGCGCGTGTCGATCGCGACGTCGCAGCCGAACTCGCCCAGGCGGGCGCGGCGGCCGTCGTTGGTCGAGCTGCCGAGCACGACGGAAGCGCCCATGATCTTCGCGATCTGCATGCCGAGCAGGCCGACGCCCGAGCTGGCGCCCTGGATCAGCACGGTCTCGCCCTTCTTGAGACGGCCGGCGCCGACCAGCGCATTGTGCATGGTCTGCACAGCCACGGGCATGCAGGCGGCCTGCTCGTAGCTCATGTTGTTGGCCGGGATCTTGTGGGCGCGGTTGGCGTCGGTGATGGCGTATTCGGCGAAGCCGCCGGCCGCCGAGCTCATGACCCGGTCGCCCGGCTTGAAGTCCTTCACGTCGGGCCCGACCGCCTCGACTTCGCCGGCGCATTCCAGGCCGACGATGGTGCCGGGGCCGCCGATACGGCCGTGCGAATGGCCCGACGCAACCGCGAGGTCGGCACGGTTGAGCGAGGCCGCCTTCACCTTGATCAGGATTTCATTGCCCTTCGGGGCGGGCTTGGGGGCGTCGGTGAACTGGACGCCCTGGTCGGTGACGACGGCTGCCTTCATGGCGAATCTCCCTTGGGAACGGCTTGTGATTCAGACGTCCTGCTTAGCAGGAGACTGTCGATCGGCCTATGCCTCAGCCGATGATCGCCACACGGTCATTCATTGTGAAAGGGCCTTATATACACTAAATGTGAGCGATTCCGTGCGTGAGAGATGACATGAAGATCAAGCAGCAGATCCAGGAGCTGTTCCCCACGCCGCTCTGGATTCTCGACATCGCCCCCGCCGATGCGGCGCCCTTCAACGCCCGGCTCAAGGCCGAGATCGAGACGATCATTTCGCCGCGCCCCCAGCTGCAGAGCGGCAGGAACTGGCAGACGCCGCACGACCTGCATACGCGACCGGGCTTCGCCGAACTGGCCGGCCTGATCGAAGTCTCCGCGAAGAGCGTCCTGGAATATCTTCAGCTCGAGCGCTTTCCGCTGATGATCACGGGGTGCTGGGCCAACGTGAATCCACCGGGCAGCTACCATCCCACGCATGCCCACCCGAACAATTTCCTGAGCGGCGTCTATTACGTCGACATACCCGGCAGCGGCACGGAACTCGTCTTCCAGGATCCGCGGCCGATTTCGATCATGCCGTGGAGCGGGAAACCCACGAACGTGACGGCCAATGCATCCGTGGCCCAGCCGCAGCCCGGGCGGATGGTGATCTTCCCGTCGTGGCTGCGCCACCACGTGCCTTCCAACGAAGGCACCACGGAGCGCATCAGCATCTCGTTCAACCTCATGTTCACCAACTACGCCGAGACGCTGGCCGCGCCGAGGTGGAAGGCATCGGCGGGCACTTCGTAGCGGCGGCGGAAGTTTCCGTTCGTCCAGCAGGCTGTTGATACAGGTCTTTCAGTAGCACCTTCGAGCAATATTGTTGCGCGAACGCTCACCACGGCAAGGGTGCGACATTCACTTCATTTGTTTCGCTTATTGCGTTTATTTCGGTTGCTCGCCAGCACTCCGGCTTTTTCGGCGGCCTGCTAGGCGATCCGGCTGGCCATCCCCTGCCAGTAGCGGTCGCGCAGCAGGCGCTTGTAGAGCTTGCCGGTCGGGTGACGCGGCAGCTCCTCTTCGAAGTCGACGCTGCGCGGGCACTTGATGGCCGAGAGGTGCTGCTTGCAGTAGGCGATCAGCTCCTCGGCGAGCGCCGGGCCGGCATCTGCCATGTGGCGCGGCTGCACCACGGCCTTCACTTCCTCGCCGAAGTCCGGGTTGGGCACGCCGAACACGGCGCAGTCCATCACCTTCGGGTGGTTGATCAGCAGGTTCTCGCATTCCTGCGGGTAGATGTTCACCCCGCCGGAGATGATCATGAAGGCCTTGCGGTCGGTCAGGTGCAGGAAGCCGTCGGCATCGAGATAGCCCACGTCGCCCAGGGTGCTCCAGCCCTTGGGGTGGCGCGACTCGGCGGTCTTCTTCGGATCGTTGTGATACTCGAAGGGACGGCCCTCGGCGAAATAGACGGTGCCGGATTCACCGGTCGCCAGCTCGTTGCCTTCGTCGTCGCAGATCTTGAGCTTGCCGATGATGGCGCGGCCGACCGTGCCCTTGTGCGCCATCCATTCCTGGGCATTGCACATGGTGAGGCCGTTGCCCTCGGTGCCGCCGTAATACTCCCAGATGATCGGGCCCCACCATTGGATCATCGCTTCCTTGGTCGGGATCGGGCAGGGCGCGGCGGCATGGATCGCACACTTCAGCGAGGAGACGTCGTACTTCGTCCGCACCTCGTCGGGCAGCTTGAGGAAACGCACGAACATGGTCGGCACGACCTGGGTGTGCGTGATCCGGTGCTTCGGGATCAGCGACAGATATTCCTCGGCGTCGAAATGCTCCATGATCACCGAGGTGCCGCCCAGCCGCATGACGCTCATGTTGAAGCGCAGCGGAGCCGCATGATAGAGCGGCGCCGGCGACAGATAGACCGTGTCGCTGTCGATGCCGTAGAGCCTGCGGCTGACCGCGAGCAGCGGATTGTCGAAGTCGATCGGCTGCTTCTCGACCACCGGCATGACGCCCTTGGGTCGTCCCGTCGTGCCCGACGAATAGAGCATGTCGTGGCCCGCCGTCTCGTCGGCGATGGGCGTCGCGGGAAAGCGCGCGACCGCATCCTCCCAGGCCTCGTAGCCGGGGATGGTGCCGTCGATCATGTAGCGATGCGGCGCGCCCTTCATCAGCGGCACCAGTTCGGCGGCCTTGTCGGCCAGCGCCTTGGAGGTGACGAACAGCCGGGCGCCGCAGTCGGTGACGATATAGTCGACCTCGGCGGCGGTGAGGCGCGAGCTGATCGCCGTGTAGACCAGGCCCGAGCGCTGGGCCCCCCAGCAGATCTCGAAGAACCGCGGGTTGTTCTCAAGGAAGATCGCGACATGGTCGCCGGCCTGGAGGCCGAGCGAGCGGAAGAGCTGCGCGATGCGATTGGACTGCTCGTCGAGCTGGCGATAGGTCACCGTCTCGCCGCTGCCGGCCATGATGTAGGCGGGCTTGTCGGGATGGGTGCGGGCGTGATGATAGGGATGCATGACGGCCGCATAAGAGCGGACAGAAAGGACGCTCGCAAGCGTTGTGGCGCGTTCCGCTCTTCGGCTTTTCTGCCGGAACACGAGGCGGCGTCAGGCCGGGGCCGCCGCGTCCGTCAGATAGGCGTACATGTTGGCGCTGAGCCGCTTTGGGGCCGCAGCATCGTGCAACATCACGGGGCCCGGGTCGATCAGCAGCATGTGGATCAGCGTGCCATTCATCACCTGGTTGGCGAACTGGACGCGTAGCTTGCGCTCGCGCGCCGGCAGCGCCTTGGGAAGGCGATGGCTGAGAAGTTCCACCCAAGCAGCCTTGTGGCGGGCGCCCAGTTCCTTGATCGAGTTCCAGCTGCTTTCGCCGTTGCGCGAATGCATCAGCGAGGCGCGCAACACGCCATGGTTGGCGCGATACCACTCCGTGAGGTCCTCGACCAGTCCCGCGCAGATCCGCTGCAGCGGCCACTTTTCCCTCCCGGCCTCGGCCACGACGGCCGCAAGCGCGCGGTCGCGGTCGGCGCAGACTACGAACTGGACGGCCGCGAAGTAGGCCTCCTTGCTTTCGAAGCGGCTGTAGAAGGCGCCGACCGTGCAGTCGGCCGCGCTGCACAGCTCCTCGATCGAAAGATCGTCGAGCGGGCGATCGTTCAGCATGGCATGGCCGGTGGAGATGAGCTTGGCGACCGTGGCCCTGCTGCGGGCCTGGCGTGCCTCGCTGACGCCCTCCAGCCCGGCCTCGAACAAGCCCGACGCATGGACGATTTCACACAACTCGGACTGTTTAATAACCATAGTTCTCATTCTGATTCATGTTTACGTCCCACATCCTGCCTGTCTAGAGTGGAGCCTCACATTGTAGCACGGCAAGGAGCATGCTCATGTCCGGCCTTCTCGACCGTTCATCCCGAATTCACGCGTCCCCGAGCGGGACGCGGCTCACGGTCACGCGCCTTGCGCCGACGATCGGTGCGGAGATCGCGGGCGTGCAGCTTGCGGAAGTGTCCGACGCCGCCCAAGTGACGGAAATCCGCAATCTCCTGCTGAAGCACCGAGTGCTGGTGTTCCGCGAGCAGGACATGACCTCGGCGCAGCATGTCGCCTTTGCCCGCCGCTTCGGCGACCTTGAGATACATCCGGTCTACGAGCATCACGAGGACCACCCGGAACTGGTGATGCTGAATGCCGACCATGAGCGGCCAGGCCGCGAGAACATCTTCCATTCGGACACGACGTTTCGCGAGCTGCCGTCGATGGCCTCGATCCTGCGCTGCATCCATTGCCCGGAGGTCGGCGGCGACACGATCTGGTGCGACATGGTCAGCGCCTACGAGGGACTGCCACAGGAGGTGAAGGATCGCATCGCGTCCATGACCGCCGTGCACGACGTGCTGCCGAGCTTCGGTGGACGCGTGACGGCCCAGCGGCGTTCCGAGGTGCGTCGCGAGCTGCCGCCGGTCGAGCATCCGGTGGTCCGGGTCCATCCCGAGACCAACGAGAAGATCCTCTACGTCAACCAGACCTTCACCACGCACCTGTCGACCTACAACGAACCATTCGACAACTTCATCGGCCGCGAGCGCAAGCTCAACAGCGACGGGCTGTTGCCCTATCTGACCCGCCAGGCCGAGGTGCCCGAATACCAGGTGCGCATCCGCTGGCAACCCGACACGGTCGTGTTCTGGGACAACCGCTCGACGCAACACTACGCAGTGCAGGATTACTTCCCGGCAAAGCGTCACATGCAGCGCGCCACGATCATCGGCGACCGGCCCCGCTGACCGGTCCTCGATGCATCGTTCCAACTTCGCCCGTTTCATGAGGCTGCTTCGCCTGTTCGTCCTGCCGCTCGCCCTGCTGGTGGTGTGGGAGGCGCTGGCCCGCGCCGGTCTCATCAACACCATCTCGCTTCCGCCGCCGTCGCGGGTATGGAGCGGCGCGATGAGTTCTCTCGCGAGCGGCGAATTGCTGGGCAACACGGCAGCCTCTCTGATGCGCATTGCGCTCGCCATTCTCGCGGCAACGGCGATAGCGGTGCCGCTCGGCATCGCGATGGGCCTGTCGCGGGCATTCGAGGAGGTTATGGACGGGTTGGTCAACCTGCTGCGGCCGATCCCGCCGCTCGCCTGGATTCCGCTGTCGATCCTGTGGTTTGGACTGGGCGAGGTCTCGGTAGTCTTCATTACCGGCATCTCGGCCTTCTTCGCCCTGCTGCTGAACACGATCGCCGGCGTGCGCGGCGTCGAGCGCTCGCTGCTGCGGGCGGCGCAGTCCCTCGGCGCACGCAAGTGGACGCTGATCTTCCGCGTGGTCCTGCCTGCGGCGCTGCCCAGCATGTTCACCGGCCTGCGTATAGCCCTTGGCGTCTCCTGGATGAGCATCGTCGCGGCCGAGCTGATCGCCTCTTCGAACGGACTTGGATACATGATCAACTATTATCGCGAGCTGTTGCGGCCCGATCTCATCATTGTCGGCATGCTGGTGATCGGCATCATCGGCTTCGCGATGGATCGCGGGCTGGTCTGGCTCGAAGCCCGGCTGCTGCCGTGGCGCTATCGGGCGCGCTGACATGGCGGCACGGTTGACGATCAACTGCGTTTCCAAGACCTATGACGCGCGCGGCGACGGCGTGCTGGCGCTCGACACCATCTCACTCGACGTCGCGCCCGGTGAGTTCGTAAGCCTCGTCGGGCCCAGCGGCTGCGGCAAGTCCACGCTTCTCTATATCGTTGGAGGCTTCGAGACGCCGAGTTCAGGCACGGTGACCCTGGACGGGCAGATGATCCAGGGACCGGGTGCCGATCGCGGCATGGTGTTCCAGGACTACGCGCTTTTCCCGTGGAAGACCGTCGCCGAGAACATCATGTTCGGCCTCGAATTGGGTGGCATGCCGCGTGAGGAGCGAAGGCAGAAGGCCGAGCGCTTCATCGACATGGTCGGCCTGTCCGGGTTCGGCCACCGCTTCCCACACGAACTTTCGGGTGGCATGCGCCAGCGTTGCGCGCTCGCGCGGTCTCTGGCGAATGAACCCAAGGTCATCCTGATGGACGAGCCGCTGTCGGCGATCGACGCGATGACGCGCAACACGCTGCAGGAGGATATTCACCGTCTCACCTCCGGTGCGCAGGGCGGCGCCAAGACGGTGCTCTATGTCACCCATGCGATCGACGAGGCGGTGTTCCTCTCGGACCGTGTCGTAATGCTGGCGCCACGCCCCGGTCGCGTTGTCGGCATCGTCGACATTCCCTTCGGACGCAACCGCTGCGATGCCACGCGGGCGCTTCCGCAATTCCAGGTCCTGGTCAACGAGATCTGGCAACGAATGAAAAATTATACCCACGTTTGAGGCATTGACGGAGACAATGACATGACCCGATCCCGCTTATTCCCCGGACGACGTCACGCGATGCAGCTCGGCGCAGGTGCGCTCGCCTTGGGCGCCGGCATCCTGCCGGCGCGCGCCCAGAGCCTGCCGGTACGGGTCGGCTGGAACCCGCTGGCAGGCGGCAGCGCCGCCATCATCATGGTCATGATCCGCGACAAGTTGTTCGAGGCCGAAGCCGCCAAGATGGGCAAGGCCATCGCCATCGACTGGAAGACCTTTACGGCGGGTCCGCCCGCGACCGAGGCGCTGGCGACGGGGCAGCTCGACATCGACCTTCATATCGGCTCGCTTCCAACGGTCAACCGCATCGCGGCGGGATTGCCGGCCACGCCGTTCGGCGTCGTAGGCAGCCACATCTCCAACGCCGTTATGGTGGCGCCGAATTCAGCCACCAAGAAGCCGGAGGATCTTGCAGGCAAGCGCATCGGTCTGCCCGTCGGAACGACGGCACATTACCTCGTGGCCAGCGTTGTGAAGTTCCACCTCGGCAAGTCGCTGCAGGAGGCCGGGATCCGCATCGTCAATATGCCGGCGACCGATGCGGTCAAGGTGCCGAACGGTGTCGACGCCGGCGCCGTGTGGGTGCCGCTGCGCTTCATGGGACCGCAGCTCGGCATTTCGCAGATGCTGGTCGACGGAGACGGCTACCTCGGCAACGGCTCGTCGCAGCCCGGTACACAGACGGATGCGGTAAAGAAGAGCTGGGCCTATCCGGAGGGCTACAATACCGACCGGCTCTATGCTTTCGCGACCAACAAGTTCATCGACGCGCAACCCGACCTTCTCGTTGCCTTTCTCCTCGCGCATCTCGAAGCGCAGAAGCGCGTCGTCGACAATCCGGAGCCTATCGTTGACCTCGTCGCCGAGCGGTGGCAGCAGGACAAGCTCATCGCGCGCACCACGCTGCAGACCTATGCAGAGACGGCCGGCTTGCGCCGCGCTCCGTTCATCCTGGAATGGGATGCGCTGACGCTCGTGAAGGCATCGGAGTTCCTGCACAGTATCGGCGCGCGCGACAAGGCGTTCACCATGGCCGACATCAAGCCGCTGCTGGAAAAGACCTCCGCCATCCAGAAGAGGGTGTGGGCGGCCATGCCCGACCAGCCCAGCGACGCCGATCTCGTCAAAGGCTTCAGTGGAAAGACCGAACTTTACGGCCCGATCGTCGTCAACGGCGGCGAGCCGGTGTGGAAGTCGGCCGTGGGGAGCTGGGCGCAGCGTCTCTACAAGCCCGGTCCCTTCTGAGGCTACACCATCACCACCTTGCCGGTGGGCAGGTCGCAACAAACGTCGCCGACCTTGAGTTTGCCGGCCACGACCATATCGCCGGGGATCGGCTTCTCGGCCTGCAGGCGGCGAACCTTGGCTTGGACGCTGGCGACCACCGCGCGCTGCCGCAGTGGTCGCTCGCGCGACACGTGAATCCGAACAGCTGAGGATCGCGGCAAAGGGCGCCTGGCCCCGGGTGCGCGCGTCCCAGCCGACGGAGAAATCACGCGCCGCCAGCTGCCCGGACGCGTAGCGCGCATTGCCTTCCGTCAGGCGGGCAAGGGCTGCGCCGAGCGTCTCGGCCGATCGGACAGGCCGGGCCAGGGCCGCTCTGGAGGAGCATGGCTACGACCAAGTGGCGATACTTGAGCCGGATCAATGCACCCTGAGGCTAGTGCCGCAGCCCCTGTCCGCATAGCGAATGGGCTTCGGCACCGATGTTGCTGGTAGCTGGTGCCGTAACCCAGCCAGAGGCGCTTTCCCCATGTCCACCCGCAAGCACACGAGAAAGAACTTCCTGAGGCTCGGCCTGGCCGCCGCCGCGACCGCCGGCCTTCCCCGGTTCGCCGGCGCACAGGAAACCTATCCGGACAAGCCGGTGCGGGTCGTCGTTTCCTACGGCGCAGGCGGCGCGATCGACGTGGTCGCGCGGATCGTGGCCGAGCACATGACGGGCACATTCGGCAAGACGGTGGTGGTCGAGAACAAGCCCGGCGCCGGCTCGACGATCGCCGCGGAGCTGATCGCCCGTTCGGCGCCCGACGGGTACAATCTGCTGGTGACGGGCATGGCGCATTCGGTCATCCCCGAGCTGTTCCCGCAGGTGACGTTCAATCCCGCGACGGCGTTCCAGCCGATCAGCCATCTCGGCCTCATGCCGTTCGTGCTGGCGGTCCATCCCTCGGTGCCGGCGACCGATTACAAGAGCTTCATCGCCTATCTCAAGGCGCATCCCGGCACCGTGAACTCCGGATCGGCCGGCCCCGGTAGCTCGGCCGATCTCGGCCAGATGCTGCTGGCCAAGCTCGAGGGCGTGGAATTCACGCGCGTGCCCTATCGCTCGACGCCGGCCGCGATGAACGATCTGGTGGCAGGCCGCGTCGGCTTCATGATGGATTCGCAGAACGTGCTGGTACCGCATGTCAGGAGCGGCGCAGTGCGCGCCTTCGCGGTGACATCGCTCGACCGCTCGCGTCTCGTGCCGGAGGTTCCCACCCTGGACGAGCTCGGCCTCAAGGGCTTCGAGGTCGGAAGCTGGCAGGCGATGCTGGCGCCGGCGGGAACGCCAAAGCCCATCGTCGACCGCATCGTCAAGTCCGTCGAGGCGGCGCTGAGCGATCCTGCCATTCGCGCCCGCTACACCGAGCTGGGGTACAATATGCCGCAAAAGCTGGGGCCCGAGGCGCTGTCGCAGTTCCTCGCGGCCGAGGCGGCCAAGTGGGGCCCGCTGGCCAGGGCCACCGGCACCGGCTGACACGCCAGGACGACGAAGGGAAGAGACAGGTGAGCAAGCTCAGTCAGGCGGAAGTAGACGCCTTTCACCGCGACGGCTACTTCGCCCCGGTCGACGTGTTCGCGCTCGAGGAAGCCCGGGCGTGGCGCGCCGACCTGGAAGCCTTCGAGCGCACGCTGCCGCCCGGCCCGGTCTCGGCGGGGGACCGGCGCAAGCTTCATGTCCGGCTGCCCTGGGCGCGCGACCTCGTGGGGGACCCACGCCTGCTCGACGTGATGGAGCAGCTGCTCGGCCCCGACATCCTGGTCTTCACCAGCACCTTCTTCATCAAGGAGCCGAACACCGACGCCATCACGGCCTGGCACCAGGACGCGACCTTCTTCGGCCTTTCCCCCTACGAGCACGTCACCGCCTGGGTGGCGCTGTCCGAGGCCTCGATCGAGGCGGGCTGCATGGAGTTCGCGCCGGGCAGCCATCGCCTGGGCCAGCTCGCGCACGGGCAGGCGGCCACGCCCGGCACCATCAATGCCGGCGCCCGCTCGATCAGCGAACCGCTCGATACCTCCCGGGCCGTCTTCGCGCCGGTGAAGACCGGCCAGGTGTCGCTGCACCACACGCTGGTCGCGCACAATTCGCGGCCCAACCGCAGCGACGACCGCCGCATCGGTTTCGGCATCAGCTATATCCCGACGCATGTGCGCCACAACGGCAGCAAGCGCATGACCGCGACGCTGGTGCGCGGCGTCGATCGCTACGGGCACTTCGATCTCGAGGACGATCCGCGGACCCTCGACGTCGAGGCGCAGGCCGAGGCGCACCGGCGCGCCTATGGCCGCTACCGCGAGGGCCATGCCGAACAGCAGGCGCGCTACGGCGTCATCGCCTGAACCTGGAGACAGAATGAAACCGTTGCAGGGAAAAGTCGCGATCGTGACGGGCGCCTCGTCGCCCGTGGGCATCGGCGCCGCCGTGGCCCGCCGTCTTGCGGCTTCGGGGGCGAGACTGCTGCTCGTGGCGGACGAGCAGCCCGAGGCCGTGGCGAAGGAATGCGCCGGGCTGTTGGGCGATGCCGGCGGCGTCGTGCCGCTCACCGCGGATCTCGGCGATGCCGACGCGGTGCTGGCGATGGTCGCCGATGCGGAGAAGCGCTTTGGCCGGATCGACCTGCTGGTCAACAACGCCGCCATTCGCCTGAACCGCAATTTCGGCGACTTCACCGCCGCGGAGTTCGACAAGGCCGTGGCCGTCAACCTGCGGGCGCCGTTCCTCGCCAGCCAGGCAGTGCTGCCCGCGATGCGGCGCCAGGGCGGCGGGCGCATCGTGCATGTCGCAAGCCAGCTGGGTTCGGTCGCCTACCAGACCCGCACGATCTACGGCATGACCAAGGCCGCCCTGATCCATCTCGCCAAGTCGATGGCGCTGGAGCTGGCGCGCGAGAACATCCAGGTGAACACCGTGTCGCCGGGGCCGATCGCCACCCAGCCGCTGCTCGACCGGGCGCGCGACCAGCCCGAGGAATCCGCCCGGCGCATGAACTATGTGCCGATGGGCCGGTTCGGCCGCCCGGAGGAAATCGGCGAGGTCGTGCACTGGCTGCTGACCACGGACGCCTCGTTCCTGACCGGCCAGGACCTGATCGTCGACGGTGGCTACACGATCCACTAGGCCGGCTTCTGATGTATCATCGGCGGCATCAGGAAATGGTGGGTCGATGACAAGTCTGACGGTGCGTAGCGAGCAGGCGTGCTTTGGCGGAACGATCGGGTTCTACAGCCACGCCTCGGGAGAGACCGGCACCGAGATGAAGTTCTCGGTCTTCGTGCCGCCGAAAGCCTCGGCGCGCCCGGTCCCGTCGCTCTATTTTCTCGCCGGCCTCACCTGCACCGAGGAGACGTTCATGATCAAGGCGAACGCCTTGCGTCATGCCGCCCGGTTGGGACTCGTCCTCGTGGCGCCGGACACCAGCCCGCGCGGCCTTGGTCTGCCGGGCGAGGAGGACGGTTGGGATTTCGGCACGGGGGCCGGCTTCTATCTCGATGCCGAGGCCGAGCCGTGGAAGCGGAACTACCGCATGTATTCCTACGTGACCAAGGAGCTGCCGGCGCTCATCGACGCCAACTTCCCGGTCGACGCGGGACGGCGTGGCGTGTTCGGCCATTCGATGGGCGGCCACGGCGCCCTGGTGGCGGCGCTGACGAACCCACAGGCCTATCGGTCGGTCTCGGCCTTCGCGCCGATCTGCAATCCCGTCGCCGTGCCGTGGGGAGAGAAGGCGTTCGGCAACTATCTCGGCGCCGATCGCGCGCGCTGGGCGGCGTGGGATGCGAGCGCGTTGCTGAAGCGGGGGAGCCGCTTCGCCGGCCCCATCCTCGTCGACCAGGGGCTCGAGGATCAGTTCCTCGCAGGTCAGTTGCGGCCAGACGCCCTCGAAGCGGCGGCCCAAGCCGCGGGCCAGGAACTCGTCCTGCGGCGGCACGAGGGCTACGACCATTCCTACTGGTTCATCCAGACCTTCATCGAAGACCATCTCAATTGGCACGCCGAGAAGCTTCGCGCCTGAGATCATTATCTGCCCAGGGGATCAGGACGCGGCCACCGCAGTTGACCCGGTTCCGCCCTTCGGCTTTATTCGCCGCGCACGACAGTGTGCCCCCGTGGCGGAATTGGTAGACGCGCCTGACTCAAAATCAGGTTCCTCACGGAGTGTTGGTTCGAGCCCGACCGGGGGTACCATCGTGCCTGGAACGTTGACGGGCCTGAGTTTCGCTCATCCGTTCCCAAGGCAGCGTCTCCGTGGGCCACCGGAACTGCCGATGAGAGCCAGCGGGCGGTGTCTGGATGCTTCGAACACTTGATGAACCACAGGGTGATCGGGTATTGCCACTCGCCATCTGCACGCGGCTGTACGGTAAGAAGTAGGCCCACTGCGATTACTTTGAGTTCCAGAAGCCGCTTCTCCGAAGTTGAATCCCATGCCGGCCTTCGAATACGACTGCAACGGACTCCTGTCCGACATCGAGCGCGCATGCGCAGCCCCCAACCTGGGTGCGCACGTCGAAGCGCAACCTCTTGCGGAGCGAACTCGCGCGTTGGGAGGACGCATCAGCAAGTGAAGCGTGTTGCCATCCCTCTGACCGTCCGACCGTATCGGGTCACCGCGATCCCTGGTCGTGGCCTCGGGCTGACCGCCTGCTCCATCATCGACCCACGCACCAAGATCGATGACTGCTTCACTTGGGAGCTGCCCAAGCGGGATATCAAACACGTCACCGAGACGGTGCTCAACGGCAACTACTTTGATCATCCTGTCTTTTCCCAACGCGGTCTGGTTGCGATCGGTCATATCTCCCTGATCAATCACGATCCCGAGCCGAACTGTGAATGGCGGATGGTCCAGGTCCATGACCGCTGGATGATCGAGGCATGGTCTCTGCGCCGCCTTTCTCGGGGCGAGGAACTCACCTTCGACTACGGCTACGACCCAACCTCGGAAGGGTAAGAATGAGGCGGCCTTGTCGCTCGAGGCCTTGTCGCTCGAGGCTTTGTCTGCATCCGGGGTCGTTAGAACGGCGTCGCCCGTCGACCATCGCGGCGAACTCGGCATCCGGCCAGGGCCGCTGACCTGCCCTAATTCTTCGATCCACGGCTAACTTGAGGAAACGGCGTCTCCTGGTCGTTCGATTGTCCCTTCAAGGACGGTAATGCAACGGGCCGGGGCGGGTTAACCCGACAACAACCTCTGAGACGCCAGTTCAAGAAGCTGGCTCGGCCTGCTTGCGAGTGTCCTCCACTTTTTGCACAACCTACCAGTGGCAAACCTATTTCTCGCCCTGGCTGTAATGTTGTAATTTGCAACAATCATGCTTATTCTGGCCAAGCCGAGGGGGCATCAAGATGGTAGCCGACAGTAATCTGGTTAAGAAAATGATTGCCACAGGCCGCGAAATCTATCTCGCCGAGCCAGATGATCCGAACCTTGGTCCATTTCGCTGGTTGCCAGGAACATGGAAAAACACGGAAGAATTAGCAGGTCATGGCTTCAACATGATCGCTCTGCCATATGTCGGCACGGACGCCGAACCATCCGAAAACGGTTACAGACTGTTGATGAATCAATACAATGAGTCATTGATTTTCGATTTCGCCGATGTTGGTGCGCCAAACAGAGGTGTAGCTATTGTTGTTGATCCGAATGATCCAACAAAGAGAACAACCGTTCAGGCCGACCAAATCGCCGCTTCATTGAGCTATACCCAAGTGGTTACTCAAATAGCTTTTGAAGATTCTTTCCTCGTAAGTGCTAGTGGCCTGCCGACGTCAACGCTTTCCAAGACCAATATATCCGAGAAGTTTAACGACAAGGGAATACATCACGAGCCAGGTCTTTGGATCTGGAATACGGATCAGCCTATATTTCAGGAAGAACGAGAAGACAGAAGGGAACTGAACATAGCCCGCACGGGAAGTATTCCACATGGGAATGGCTTTATTGCCGTGGGACATGGCAGAGAATTCGAAAAGGAGGGACCTTTCGAGCTGATACCACGTATCAATGGCGTGGTTGTTGGCGGCGGCACGGATCCCGATGAGCCCCCACTCGAGCCAATTATTAACCGACAAACAAAACTAATCGATATCGATTACTTTGCTCCGTACAGGCATTTTCACCAAAATCCATTCAAGGGAAAAAAGATTATTCCGGGATTTATCGGATTCGAACCCGTCCACTCGACGACTTTGTTGGATCATGCCCGTGATACGATACTCAAGAAAATTGGATCCATCAAAAATGTTACGAGGCTTCAGGTGGATTCAACCATCGATCACGCCGCCATTAATAGAGTAGCAAATCCCAGCATAGGCAATACGCCGTTTATTACACGCCAAGCCGATACAACGGCAATGATCGCAACGTTTATTATATACGAAATCGAAGACTCGAAATCAGGAGAGATGCGGTATTTCCTACAATACGCTCAGAATGTCATCATGGATTTCATCGGTCGCCCCGATGGGCATCCAGGTAGAGCGAGATGGCCTCACATATCGATCAACACGTTGGAGCGTGTGGCCAAAGCGACGCCACACGCAATAGCGGAGAGTTTGCCGTCGCGGTAAACGCGGGATTTTCGTCGGCGGACGATCGGCTTGGGAAGCTGAACACCCTGATGGATTGCGAGGCTTCCGGTCCAGGCGGGATATGGCCTTGCAACGGTCAGAGAGCAGCATGGGCGGTCGTCCGCCGCCGAACGCGGGGTTAGGTCTGTTCAACGGCAAAGTGCTCCATTTCGACGCCGACTTTGGCCTTACGCTCGGCGATCAGGGGCAGACTATGTTCTCGAGAATGCTCTTGAAATGAGACGTACGGGGTGAGGCACTCGGGCGTTCTTCGAGCGGGCTGGTGAATTGGCGGCCTTGCCGCTGAGCCATCGAGATAAGCCTTGCAGAAGTTTTTTGGCATCATCAGGAGGGCGCTGGTTCATGAATCGGTTTGAGCGCGTCGTGGAGCTGCTGGACGCATCCGTCGGCGGTCCGTCGGCGCCCGTCGGCGCCCATCGCGCATTCTGGCGGAACACCTCGCGAAACGATTTCGTCATCAGGAAGGTCTACGGTCTGCAGTTGCTCGTCGTCGGGGACGGCGCAAACTCCAATCTTGTGAAGGCGTTAAAGGGAGAGTCGCCATTTGGCGCCGATCTCGACGCACCGCCACCCGGTGCCGAATATAGTCGCATGCCGGCCGGGCTTGTTGCGATGCGACCCGCCGACATCGCCTTCATTCAGCGGTGGATCGATGAAGGATGCCTCGAGGACGAAATCCCTGCGAGCCCTGCCGCGGGGCTGTCGCCGGGGACGGCACTCACGCGCGCCATCACTTCCTTTCCATTCGCCACACGTTTCGATCGCAGTGCGACCATCGCCGGCCTTATGGTCGAGCGCCCCTCTGCCGAGCGCGACACCGATTGGCTGAAGCGCGCGCTGCAAATCGCCATCCGACTCGAACTTGCGACATTGCCGCCTTATCTGACGGCGTCCTGGTCCATCAAGGATGAGAACGATCCCGCGTACGCGTCGATTATGGAAATCTGGAGCGAGGAGATGAGCCATTTTGGCCTCGCCTGTAATCTGCTCGTTGCACTGGATGACGTCCCTGTCCTGACCGATCCCGAGCTCGTTCCGAAATATCCCGGTCCCCTGCCGGGCGGCGTTCTATCTCACTTGCAGGTGACGCTGCGCAAGCTGGACCGCACCCAGGCGAAGCTGTTCATGGACATCGAGTATCCGGAGGGTGGCCCGCTGCCGGCGATATTGTCGAGGGCCGGCGAGGAGAAGTTCGATTCGATCGGCGAATTCTACGACGCCATTCTCGCGACTTTCCAGAAGGAGAAGCCGGCGCTCAAACTGGACCGGCAGTTGGTATCGGCGCGCATGGGGGTCACCAAGATGGATACACTGACCAAGGTCGAACAAGCCATCGCGAAGATCAAGCTGCAGGGCGAAGGGTCTCGGTGTTCGCCGGAAGAACAATCCGATGACCTCGCGCACTACTACCGCTTTGGTGAGATCTACAACGAGAAGGTATACGCAAAGAACCCGGCCACCGGGCACTGGGACTATGATTCGGCGCAGCCCCTGCCCATGCCCGAGACCTGGAACATGGCCGATATTCCCGAGGGCGGCTATTGCCAAGCTGATGTACCGAACGCCGAGACTTGGGATCTGATCAATACCTTTGATCAACGCTATTCGAACATGCTGCGGCTGCTCCAGGACGCCTGGCTACAGGGTGAGCAAACCATCCTGAGTGCGGCGATTTCCGAGATGAGGACAATGGGGATGATCGCACGGCAGCTCGTTCCCCGAACTCGGCCTGACGGCGCGGGCAATTACGGACCGTGCTTTCGCTACGTTCCGTAGCCCTGCTTGTCGGTATCGGCGTCGCCGACCATTAACTCGCGCTGCCAGAGCCATTGCAGCAACTGGAGCACGATCCGCTCTGGCGGCGAGTCCGCGCGCCATTGAGAGATGACCGACGCCGCTGTGGCACCGGCTGTCACACGCGACAGGAGGTTGCCGATGCGCCGCCCAGCCAGAAAGCGACCGGCCGATGCAGATGGAGGTGGACAAGAGCAGGCGCGACCGTCGATGACCGCGATGTCGTCAAAGCAGGTCCGCCGCACAAACCGCAGTTTGGCCTCTTGCCGAGGCCCCTCGATCATCTAGCCTTGGGGGAGACGTTCGACCTGTGGCCAGTTTTGGCTAGAAACCAGATGCTAGCGTTGGACCTTAAGGCGCCAAAAGGTGTCATACTTCAGCGTTCCTAATGTTCCGCACAGCCTGTCTCAAATTCAGGCTCCCCACGGAGTGCTGGTTCGAGCCCGACCTGGGATACCATCGTGCCGGGAGTTTAGGCGTACTGGCAATTGTGGCCTGAGCAACGCCTCTTCCCCTTTCGGCAAAGTCAGATCGCGTCGCCCGACTTGGTTTCTCCGTCGGTTCGGAGCGGCGGCGGGAGATCGGCGGCCTTCTCGCTGCGATCGCGATAGAGGGCGGCGCGGCCGAGCAGCATCAGCGTGACCGGCGTGGTCACCGTCAGGAACACCGCGATCAGCACCTCATGCACCACCAGGCGCGACTGCAGGACCGAGAAGAAGAGGATGGACGCGAGCAGGATACCGCCCGCGCCCCAGGTGGCGCCGAGGGAGGGGGCGTGCAGGCGATCGTAGAAGGTCTCGAGGCGCACCAAGCCAATCGCGCCGACCAGCGTCAAGCCGGCGCCCAGCAGGACGAGGAACGAGGCGAGGAGGGCGGCCCAGACCGGCAGGTCGGCGGCGTGACTCATTCGATGATCTCCCCGCGCATCAGGAACTTGGCGAGCGCCAGGGTCGCCACGAAGCCCAGCAAAGCGATCACCAGCGCCGCCTCGAAGTAGAGCGTGCTGCCCGTGCGCATGCCGAAGACCAGCAGCAGCAGCATCGCGTTCACGTAGAAGGCGTCGAACGCCATGATGCGATCCTGCGCCCGGGGACCGCGCAGCATGCGGACGGCGGCGATCACCATCGCGGCCCCGAGCAGGACCAGGGCGACCAGCAGGGACCAGGAGAGGATCGTTGCGCTCATGCCAGTATCTCCAGCAGCAGCCGCTCGTAGCGGTTCTTGATCAGGTCGATCCAATGCGTCTCGTCGACCAGGTCGAAGACGTGAACAAGGAGTTTGTTGGCGGTCGAATCGTACTCGACCCAGGCCGTGCCCGGCGTGCAGGTCAGGATGCAGGCGAGAATCGCCAGCGCCGCCGGCTCGCGCAGCTCCAGCGGCACGACGACGAACCCCGACACGCGCCGGTGCTGCCCGGGGAACAGGATCAGCCGGGCCACGGCGACGTTGGAGCGCAAGACGTCGATCAGGACGATCGCCACCAGCCTGGGAATGAGGTGCCAGCGCCTGATCCGCGACCTCGGCGGTTGCAGCGCGGCGGTCACGTTGGAGGCAGCGACGCCGATCACGCTGCCCAGCACGAGATGACCCAGCGACGGGCCATTCAGGAGCAGCCACATCGCGAGCAGCGACACGGCCAGCAACGGATAGGGCAGAAGGCGGCTCATTGCAGGCCTGCCTTCGCCGGCGGAACGCGCGGCGCCGACAGAACCTCCTCGATGTAAGATGAGGGTGTCAGCACGGAGCGCGCGGTCTCCTCCATGTAGCGCATCACCGGACCGCCCTTCACGGCGAGGACGAGCGTGAGCAGGAGAAGGGCTGCGACAGGGGCCACTTCGGCCGCCACGACCCGGGGGGCGACTGCATCGACCGGGGCCCAGAAGGCGCGAATGCCCACGCGCGACAAGGTCATCAGGGTCGCGACACCGGACAGGAGGAGGAGCACGATGAAAGCCCAGTTGGCGGCCGAGAGGCCCGCCGCCGCCCCCTCGCCAGCCGGCGCGAAGAGGGCCGCCAGCAGGGCCAGCTTGGCCACGAATCCCGACAGCGGCGGAAGGCCGATCAACAGCAGGGCGCAGGCGACGAAGCAGGCGCCGAGGATGGCCAGCGTGCCCGGGAAGCCCATGCCGCCCTCGGTCGCGGCATCTTCCTGGTCGGGCTCGGCCCCCATGGCTTCCGCCGTGACGGCGATCAGGTCGGCGCCGGGATTCTGGCCGCGCTCGATCAGTTCGATCAGGAGGAAGAAGGCGCTGATCGTCAGGGTCGAGCTGGCGAGATAAAAGAGGGCGCCGGCGGTGACCTGGGCGTCGGACAGGCCGATGGCCGCCAGAACCGTACCGGACGAGATCATCAGGCTGAAGCTCGCGATGCGGGTCATGGCCTGTGAGGCGAGCACGCCCAGAATGCCGAATACGATGGTCGCCAGGCCGCCCGCGAACAGCAGCGTGGCGCCGTAGCCCGCGGCCTCACCGGCCTCGTTTCCGAACAGCAGGGGCCGGCCGCGCAGCAGGACATAGAGGCCGACCTTGCTGAGAATGGCGAAGATCGCGGCGACGGGCGGCGCTGCCGCGGGATAGGCGCTGAGCAGCCAGAAGCCCAAGGGCCACATCGCCGCCTTCACGAGGAAGGCCATGGCGAGGATCGCCGCACCGACTTCGAGCAGGATCCGGTTCTCGCCGGCGAGTGCGGGAATGCGCGTGGCCAGATCGGCCATGTTGAGCGTTCCGGTGACGCCGTAGATCAGGGCGACGCCGACCAGGAAGAAGAACGCGGCGGTCAGGTTCACGACGACGTAGTGCAGGCTCGCCTGCACGCGCCGCGGGCCCGATCCGTGCAGCAGCAGGCCGTAGGAGGAGGCCAGCATCACCTCGAAGAAGACGAACAGGTTGAACAGGTCGCCGGTGAGGAAGGCGCCGTTCACGCCCATGACCAGGAACTGGAACAGCGTATGGAAGTGGTGGCCGACCGTATGCCAGCGCGCCATCGAGAAGATCAGCGACGCCGTCGCCAGGACGGCCGTCAGCAGGATCATCATCGCCGACAGGCGATCGAGCACCAGAACGATACCGAACGGTGCCGGCCAGTTGCCCAGCAGGTAGACGCCGGGCGCGTCCGTATCCGCGGCCTGCAGGAGAAGGATCGCGATCGCCAGGTTCGCCAGGGTGGAGAACAGGTTGATCAGCCCCTTCAGGAACTGCCGGCGCTCGTCGTAGACCGCCAGCAGCGCTCCCGCCACCAGCGGCAGCACGACGGGAGCGATGATCAGGTGGTGTGCCCAGCCCGCCATCACCGCTCCTGACCGTCGACATGGTCGGTGCCCGTGAGGCCACGGGCCGCCAGCAGCACCACGAGCAACAGCGCGGTCGTCGCGAAGCCGATGACGATCGCCGTCAGCACCAGCGCCTGCGGCACCGGATCGGCATGGTCCGCAAGGGTGCCCGCGGCCGATGCGAGGACCGGCGGCGCGCCGGAGCGCAGCCGGCCCATGCTGAAGATGAACAGGTTGACCGCCAGGGCGCAGAGCGAGAGGCCGATGACGACCTGATAGGTGCGCGGCCGGAGGAGCAGCCAGACGCCCGAACCGGCCAGGATGCCGATGCTGACGGCAAGGAGGAGCGCCATTACGTTTCCTCCCGCGCGGCCTGCGCCGTCGTCGTGCGCGAGGCGCGCAGCTTGCGTACCGACTGGTGGGCCAAGGCGACCAGCATCAGCACCGTCGCTCCCACGACCAGGCCGAAGACGCCCAGGTCGAAGAACAGGGCGGTGGCGGCGGGCACGGCCCCGATCAGCGGGATTTCGACATACTGCGAGTACGAGGTCAGGAAGGGATAGCCGAACAGCCACGAGGCCATTCCGGTGATCGCAGCCAGGAGCAGACTCAGCCCGATCCAGTTGACCGGCAGGATGCGGAGCCTGTCCTCCACCCAGATCGTGCCGGAGGCCAGGTATTGCAGGATGAAGGCGGTCGCGAGCGTGATGCCGGCGGCGAAGCCGCCGCCCGGCAGGTCGTGGCCGCGCAGGAAGAGGTAGATCGCCAGCACGATGATCACCGGGAACAGCCACTTCATGATGACCGACGGCACCAGCAGGTAGTCGCCGAGCGTGTCGCCCGCCTTGCGGTCGGGTTCGGCGTCGTCGAAGGCGTTCTGCCGGCGCTGCTGCAGGGGCGAGCCGATATTGTCGGGCGCGGGCCGGAAGCGGCGCAGCAGGGCGAAGATCGTGAGGGCGACGACGGCAAGCACGGTGATCTCGCCCAGCGTGTCGAAGCCGCGGAAGTCCACGAGGATCACGTTCACGACGTTGCGGCCGCCGCCTTCCGTATAGGCGCGTTCCAGGAAGTAGCTCCCGATCGTCTCGGGCATCGGCAGCACCATCACGGCATAGGCAAGTGTGGCCATGCCGGCGCCCACGACGAAGGCGATGCCGAGGTCGCGTGAACGCCGCAGCCGTCGCCGCCATGGGTTCTCCCGGGTCTCTATTTCCTCGAAGCGCTTGGGCAGCCAGCGCAACCCCAGCAGGATCAGGATCGTGGTCACGACTTCGACCAGGAGCTGCGTCAGCGCCAGGTCGGGCGCGGAGAACCACGCGAAGGTGATGCAGGTGGCGAGGCCCGCCCCGCCCAGCAGGACGAGCGCGACCAGCCGATGATATTTGGCCTGGTGCGCGGCGCCGATCGCGCAGCCGGCGCCGGCCAACCAGACCAGCGCCAGCGCCGGGTCGAGGTCGCTCCAATCCGGCCCTGGCAGGCCGAGGCTGCCCGTCCAGATGGGCACCAGCGCCGCGAGGGCAGCCGCCAGCAGCAGAATCCGCAGCTGCGGCTGCAGGCGGCGCGTGCTGAACAGCATCTCGGCGGCCCGCGCCCATTTCAGGGACAGGACGATCACGCCCCGTTCGAACAAGTGGCGGCCATTGATATGTCGCAGCACGGGCGGTCCCACCGGGCTGTGCTGCAGGTAGTTCTTGAGGGCGAGGTAGAGCAGCGCGCCTACGACGAGGGCCCCGGCGCTCATGATCAGGGGCAGGTTGAAGCCGTGCCAGATGGCGAGGCTGAAGACCGGCGTGCGGGTGCCCAGTACCGACTGCACCGCCGTGAGCAGGTAGGGGCCGACGGTCGCCGCCGGAAAGATGCCGACCACGAGGCAGGCCAGCACCAGGAACATGCTGGGCACGCGCATCCAGAACGGCGGCTCGTGCGGCTCCCGCGGCATGTCGTCGGGCTTGGCGCCGAAGAACACGGAATGGATGAAGCGCAGCGAATAGGTCACGGCGAAGGTGCTGGCCAGCACCGCGACGTAGGGCTGGGAGGTGTCGAGCAGCGAGTGGACATGGGTCTCGATCGCCTCGGCGAAGAACATCTCCTTCGACAGGAACCCGTTGAGGAGCGGCACGCCCGCCATCGCCGCGCTCGCCACCATGGCCAGGGTGGCGGTGACCGGCATGTAGTGGAACAGGCCCCCCAGCTTGCGCATGTCGCGCGTGCCGGTCTCGTGATCGATGATTCCGGCCGCCATGAACAGCGAGGCCTTGAAGGTCGCGTGGTTCATCATGTGGAAGATGGCGGCGACGGCGCCCAGCGGGCTGCCGAGACTGAGCAGCATGGTGATCAGGCCCAGGTGGCTGATCGTCGAATAGGCGAGGAGCCCCTTCAGATCGTGCTGGAAGATGGCGAAGAAGGCCCCCAGCAGGAGCGCCGCCATGCCGGCGAGTCCCAGCAGCCAGAACCATTCGGGCGTTCCGGCCATCACCGGCCACAGGCGTGTCAGCAGGAAGACGCCGGCCTTCACCATGGTGGCCGAATGGAGCAGCGCCGAGACCGGCGTCGGTGCCGCCATGGCATTGGGCAGCCAGAAGTGGAACGGGAACTGCGCGCTCTTGGTCAGCGTGCCCAGCAGGATGAGAACGAGGGCCGGCAGATAAAGAACGTGCGAGCGAATGGCCTCGCCGGAGGCCAGCACCTGGTCGAGATCGTAGCTGCCCACGATCTGGCCGATCAGGACGACGCCGGCCAGCAGCGCCACGCCGCCGAAGCCGGTGACGACGAGGGCCATGCGCGCGCCGTCGCGCGCACCGGCCGTGTGATGCCAGTATCCGATCAGCAGGAACGAGAAGATGCCGGTCAGTTCCCAGAAGAACAGAAGGATGATCAGGTTACCGGCGATGACGATTCCGAGCATGCTGCCCATGAAGGCGAGCAGGAACGAAAAGAAGCGCGGCACCGGATCGTTCGGCGACATGTAATAGCGCGCATAGAGAACGACCAGGAAGCCGATGCCGGTCACCAGCAGGGCGAACATCCAGGCGAAACCATCGAGGCGCAGCGAAAAGCTGAGGCCGAGAACGGGTATCCACTCGGCTTCGCTGCGCAGCACCCCGCGCTCGACGATCGCAGGATAGGCGGAAATCAGCAGGAAGAGGCAGATGAGCGCGACGCCGCCGGCCAGCCAGGCTTCCGAATTGCGCGCGTTGGGGCGGAACGTCGCAGCGAGGAGGCTGCCCACGAAGGGAAGAACGAGCAGGATTGTGAGCAGTACGTCGTCGGTCATGAGCCTAGGCGATGCGTATCCGGGAAGGGTATCTGGCAGACTCTAACATTTTTGGTCCAGATAGTTCCCTCTGAGGCGCGTCTCTGCGTCCGATCGTGCCGGACGCGTGAGAATTGTACTTTGGTATAGGGCGCTGCCTGCTCATGTACGATGGCGGCGAGCGGCTTTCTGAGACAACGTTGCCTCGCATTCACTCTCGCGAAGGAGACATGACATGGCATTCATCACGACGAAGGACGGAACCCAGATCTTCTACAAGGACTGGGGTCCCAAGGATGCGCAGCCCATCGTGTTCCATCATGGCTGGCCCCTGAGCGCGGACGACTGGGACACCCAGATGCTCTTTTTCCTGGGCAAGGGCTTCCGGGTGATCGCCCACGATCGTCGCGGCCATGGCCGTTCGACGCAGACCGATACCGGCAACGAGATGAACACCTATGCCGCCGACGTCATCGAGCTCGCGGACCATCTCGACCTGAAGAGCGCCGTCCATATCGGCCATTCGACCGGCGGCGGCGAGGTGGCTCGCTATGTCGCGCGCGCCAAACCGGGCCGCGTTGCCAAGGCGGTGCTGGTCAGCGCCGTGCCGCCGATCATGGTGAAGTCTGACAAGAACCCGAAGGGCCTGCCCCTCGAGGTGTTCGACGGCTTGCGCGCCGCCCTCGCGGGCAACCGGGCGCAGTTCTATCTCGATGTCGCCAGCGGCCCGTTCTACGGCTTCAACCGCGAGGGCGCGAAGACCCTTCCGGGAACCATCCAGAATTGGTGGCGGCAGGGCATGATCGGCGGCGCCAAGGCGCATTACGATTGCATCGCCGCCTTCTCGGAAACCGACTTCACGGACGACCTGAAGGCGATCACGGTGCCGACGCTCGTGACGCATGGGGACGACGACCAGATCGTTCCGATCGCCGACGCGGCCGAGCTTTCGATCAAGCTGCTGAAGCACGGCACTCTAAAAGTCTACAAGGGCTATCCGCACGGCATGCTGACCACGCATGCCGATGTGCTCAACCCGGACCTGCTCGCCTTCATCAAGGCCTGAGCAAGAGGACGACCCCGCTCTGCGCAGATCGTCCCGCGGCAATGCGTGCCGCGGGACAGCCGCCCGGTCGTCAGACCATCATCACCTTGCCGGTGGGCAGGTCGTAGTAGGCACCGACGACCTTGAGCTTACCGGCCGCGACCATGTCGCCCAGGATCGGCTTCTCGGTCTGCAGGCGGCGAACGTTGGCCTGGACGTTGGCGATCATCGCGCGCTGCTGCAGGTCGGGGCCCGGGGTCTTGAGGACCGGCTCGATGCCGGGCTTCATGGCGCGCACGAGGTCGGCGATGTGACCGGGCAGCGTGTTGCCCTTCTGCAGGGCGTCGACCGTGGCGTTCACCGCGCCGCAGCTCGTGTGGCCCAGCACCATGATCACCTTCGTGCCGAGCACGGCGGCGCCGTATTCGAGGCTGCCCAGCCCGTCGGGCGTGACGAAGTTGCCGGCGACGCGGACGACGAAGAGTTCGCCCGGTGCCTGGTCGAACGCCAGCTCAGGCGCCACACGAGAATCGGCGCAGCCGAGGATGGCCGCGAAGGGCGCCTGGCCCTGTGTGCGCGCAACTCGGCCGGCGGAGTAGTCGCGCTCCGTCATCTTCCCGGACGCGTAGCGTGCGTTGCCGTCCATCAGGCGCGCAAGCGCCGCGTCGGGCGTCTCGGCAGACCGGGCCGGCTGCGCGCTGGCCGGCCCCGCCGTCATCGCGCCGATCGTCGTCATGGCGGCCAGACCACCCAGTCCCGCAAACAGGCGACGACGCGACAGGCAAACGTTGCACATGAGATCCTCCTCAGCGAAAACGCCACCTTAACTACACAAAAATCCTGAGCAATGATCCTCGAGGCATAGCTGAGAGCAGGAATCGGCCACGCATTCTGTCAGGCGACTGTCCGTTCGACCCCGGTGACGGGAAGATGCGCCGGACCCGCGCGACGCGCCTCAGCCAGGCGTCGAGCCTCGGCATCGCGGCCGGAAGCCAGGTAGGCCTGCAGCAACGTCGCTTCCACCAGGTCGCCCTGCGCGCGGCTGCCGCCGATTCGTTCCCGCTCGGGCAGCATCGGCTCGATCAGCGCGATCGTTGCCGCATAATCGCCGCGCCGGTAGGCCGCGAAGGCGTGGGCCACGGCCGGGATGACCGATCCGGACGGATAGCGCCCGGCGTTTGCAAGATCCTCGATGGCCTTGATCCACCCTTCGAGCGCCGCATCGTCGCCGGTGGCGGCGTAGGTCAGCGCGACATGCCAGTCGGCCAGGGACATGCCCGGGCGCGGCAGCTTCTCGCGCGCATAATCCTTGAGCTTCGCCCAGCGCGCGGGATCGCGCGGATGGCCCGCCAGTTCCGAGCGCCACAGGAAGGCCGCTGAATCGGAGAGCTTCTGGTGAACGGCGCCGCGATGATCGTCCGCGCAGAATGCCTCGGTGTAGAGGCGAAGCCCGCCTTCCAGGTTCCCGTCGTGCAGCTCGAACAGGCCGAGATGCCAGTTGAGATGGCCGAACAGCCCGCCGCCGCGATCGTAGAGCGGCAGCCAGTCGCGCAGGAAGGCGATGCCGGTGTCCTGCTCACCGGTCTCGTAGCAGAGATGGGCAAAGGCATGCGCGCCATAGGCGTTGCGCCGGTACTGCGCGAGGGAGCGCTCGATCATCGGGCGCGCCTCGTCGTGCCGCCCGATCTCCGACAGCGCCATCCCGCGATGCGCCTCGAACCACCAGTCCTCGCCGTAGTGCGGGGCGAGCCCGTCGAGAAAGTCGGTCAGGTCCTGTTCGCGGCCGGAGAGACCCGACATGCCGATCAATCCGCCCTGGTTGGCGGCGAGGCTCAGCACCAGTGCATCGCGCGGCCATGTCTGCACATGGGTGCGCAGCGCGGCCAGCGCGGCGACCGCTTGGCCGGCGAACAGCGACCGAAAGACCTCGATCTGGCTCCGCTCGCGCGCCGAGGCTCCGTCAGCGAGAGACGAGGCCATGACGAGGTCCGCGCGCATCGCCTCCAGCCTGCCGGCGAGCTGGGACGCCCGGGCCCGGCCGGCATAGGGGAGCGCGAAATCCGGATCGGCCGCGATGGCCCGGTCGAACGAGCCGGCGGCACCGGGATAGACCGTCAGCAGGAGATCGACGCCCTCGACATAGGCGTCGCGCGCGGTGACGCTGTTCGTGGAGAGAGGAAGGCCGTAGCGGTCCGTCAGCATTTCGTCACCAGAACCCGTCATTGTAGATTGTCACCGTGCGCCAGCGACCGGGCGTGTTCAAGCGTCGGTGACACGGGACACAGACCTTCCGCTCGATGCAGTATGCTGGTCGCGCCGCTGCCGGTGGTGATGCGCCGCCGGTCCAAGAGTAAACGATGCGACGTCATTTTCGTGTCCTTGTCGTTCTCGCCCTGACCCAGATTGCCGGGTGGGGCATGATCGGTATCCTGCCGGTCATTGCGCCCAGGGTGGCGGCGGAGTTCGGTATCTCTCTGTCGTCGGTCTTTCTTGGCACGTCGGTGATGTTCGTCGCGATGGGCCTCGCGGCCCCTTGGGCGGGGCGTGCCTTTCGCCGCTTCGGGTCGCGGGAGGTCATGACCTTGGGCGCCGCCGTGATCGGTCTCGGCCTGTGCCTGCTCTCGCTGTCTCCGAACCTCGCTGTCTTCCTGATGGTCTGGGCGCTGATTGGACTGGCAGGCGCCTTGTTCCTGACGACAGCCGCCTATGCCTATATCGCGTCCTATGAAGAGGATCGGGCGCGCAGCCTGATCGGCACGCTGATGCTGGTGACGGGCCTGGCCGGCAGTGTCTTCTGGCCCGTGACAGCCTTCCTTGAGGATCTGGTGGGATGGCGTGGCGTCGGTGTCACCTATGCCGCGATCATGGTCCTGATGGTTTGCCCCCTGGTCTGGTTCGGCCTGCCCGCGATTGAAGACACGATGGCCACGGCGCCCAGTACCGGACGCCTGCGCAGGGGACCGGTCTTCGTCCTCATGGTGGCCGCCATCGCCTTGAACAGCTTCGTCACCTTCGGCATCGACGCGGTGGGAATTCAACTCTTGAAGGCGATGGGAATGGACCTCGCCGGTGCGGTCGCCATCGCGTCGCTGCTGGGCGTGTTCAAGGTCGGTGGGCGAGTGATCGACCTGCTGGGCGGGCGGCGATGGGATGGCCTGTCCACCGGGCTCGTCGCGGGGGCGATGATCCCGATGGGGCTGGCGGTGATCTGGGTCGGCGGTGCGGGAGTGGTTTCAGTCGCCGGTTATCTGGTGCTGTTCGGACTGGGGAGCGGCGCCTTCGCCGTGGCGCGGGCGACCATGCCGCTGGTCTTCTTCCAGAAAGCCGACTACGCGGCGGCGATGTCGACCGTCGCCCTGCCGATGAACCTGATCAACGCCCTGGCCCCACCCGTTCTCGCCGGACTCATGTCCGGCATCGGTGCGCAGGCGACCTTCGCAGTCCTCGGCGGGTTGAGCATCGCGGCCTTCGCGATCCTGCTGCAGTTGAACCGCATGAGGGTCAACGCCCACAGGGCCTGACGGCACGTCTCCTCGTCACGCCGCGCGCGCCACTTCGGCCGCCGCCAGCACCATCGCCGCGCACTTCTCGCCGATCATGATGGCAGGGGCGTTGGTGTTGCCGCTGGTGAGCGTCGGCATGATCGAGGCATCGGCGACCCTGAGGCCGGCGATGCCGTGGACGCGGAGTTCGGAATCGACCACAGCGCGGGGGTCGTTGCCCATCTTGCAGGTGCCGACCGGGTGATAGGTCGTCTCGGCGTTGTTGCGCACCCATTCGAGCAGATCGGCGTCGCTCTGGAGATGGGCGCCGGGGGCGATCTCCTGGCCGGTGACTTCCTTGAGGGGTGAGGTCGCCATCAGCTCGCGGCCCTTGCGCAGGACGGTCACGATGCCGGTGCGATCGTGCTCGGTCGAGAGGAAGTTGAAGCGGATCGCCGGCGACTCGGCAGGATCGGCCGACTTGATGTGGACGGAGCCCGTGCTCTCCGAGCGCAGCACGTTGACGTTCATCGTGATGCCCTTCTGCGCCGAGACGCGGCGTTCCTTGCCGACCATCTCGTAGAGGAAGGGCGCGATCGAGATGGTGGCGTCGGGCGAGTCGAGGCCCACGCGCGTGCGGAAGTAGAGCCGGATCGGCACCGCGGTCGAGGCCAGGAAGCCCTCGCGGAACATCGCGTATTTCAGCGCCTCGCGGGCCAGCCGCCAGCCGCGCGCATTGTCGTTGAAGGTGAGGTTCTTCCCCGTGATCTCGAATTTCATGCGCGGCGAGTAGTGGTCGCGCAGGTTCTCGCCTACGCCTTGCAGCTCGTGGACCGGCGCGATGCCGAGTGCGCGCAAGCGGTCTGCCTGGCCGATGCCGGAGAGTTCGAGGAGCTTCGGCGAATTGATCGAGCCGCCGGAGACGATGACCTCGCGCGTCGCCCGCGCCTCACGCTTCTGTCCGTTGACGGAATAGCGCACGCCGACGCAGCGTCTGCCGTCGAGGATGAGCTGCTCGGCGATCGCGCCCTGGTCGATCTGCAGGTTGGCGCGGTTGCGCGCCGGATCCAGGTAGCAGAAGGCGGTGCTCTGGCGGCGGCCTTTGGCGATCGTCACCTGCGACATGCCGATGCCTTCCTGCGAGGCACCGTTCTGGTCGGGATTGTAGGGCAGGCCCATCTTCTCGGCCGCCGCGATCATCTTCTCGAGCAGCGGCACCTTGTTGCGCGGCGTGTGGGTGACGGGGAGGATGCCGTCGCGGCCGCGGAACTCGTCGGAGCCACCCTCGAAGCGCTCCATGCGCTTGAAGATCGGCAGCACGTCCTGGAAGCTCCAGCCGCGATTGCCGAGCTGCGCCCAGTGGTCGTAGTCCTGCGCCTGGCCGCGGATATAGACCATCCCGTTGATCGAACTGGAGCCGCCCAGCATGCGGCCGCGCGGCACGGCGATGCGCCGCCCGCCCGAGCCTTCGTCGGGCTCCGACGAGTAGCACCAGTTGACCGCCGGATCGTCGATCATCTTGGAGACGCCGACCGGGACCTTCGACCAGAAGAAGTTCGAGCCCTGGGTGCCCGCCTCGAGCAGCAGGACGCGATGCCGGCCGCTCTCCGTCAGTCGGCTGGCGACGACCGCGCCCGCGGACCCGGCACCGACGACGATGTAGTCATAGGTCGAGTCGATCTTCATTTGCGTTCTCCCTCGGTCCGAAGGGGAGCAGCCCTCGCGCGCACTGACAAGTCTTGACGGGTGCGAACCGCCTTTCGGTTTCGCCCACGGGAATACCCTGCCATGCTGCCGGCGCACGTCATCAGGGTTCACATGGCCGCCGCTCCCGAAACTCGACTTTCCACCGCTGAAACGGACACCCTCAGGAAAATTGCCGGGACGATGGTTCCCGCAGATGCCGCTCTCGGCATGCCGGGTGCCGACGACCCCGCCATACTGGACGACATCGTGAGATCGATGGGCCGGGATCTTCCGCTGGTCCGCGAAGCGCTGGCTGCGATCACCGCAAAGTCGGGAGGTGCGTTCGCGGAGATGGACCGGGCCGCGAGGGAAGGCCTGATCAACGATTGGTACGCGAGCGGCGGCGTGGCGACGATGGCCTTGGGGCGGGTGATCGTGGGCGCCTACTATCGCGACGATCGTGTCCTGCTGGCTCTCGGGCATGAAGCCCGCGCGCCGTTCCCCAAGGGCTACGTGCTGGAGCAGGGCGACTGGTCGCTGCTCGACGTCGTGCGCGGCCGGAAACCCTTCTGGCGCGACGATCGGGTCATCCCGGCCGAGGATCGCTGACATGGCCGGCAACGAGAAGGTCGATGTCCTGATCATCGGGTCGGGCGCGTCGGGCGCCGCCGTGGCGTGGAGCCTGGCCGAGACGAAGATGCGCATCCTGTGCCTGGAACAAGGGGACTGGATGAAGCCGACCGACTTTCCCAGCAACGGCCGCGACTGGGAAGCCAGGCGCTACACGGACTTCGAGATCAGCCCCAACCGTCGCGGGCGGGACGCCGACTATCCGGTCAACGACGACAATTCGCTGATGAAGATTGCCAACTTCAACGGCGTCGGCGGCGGAACGATCATCTACACGGCCCACTGGCCGCGCATGCATCCTTCGGACTTCAAGGTGAAGTCATTGGATGGCGTGGCCGACGACTGGCCCGTCGACTACTGGGCGCTGGAAAAGTTCTACGAAGAGAACGACCGGATGATGGGCGTCTCGGGCCTCGCCGGAGACCCCGGCGTGCCGCCGCGGCATCCGCCCATGCCGCCGATCGGGCTCGGCAGGACGGGCACGCGTTACGCCCAGGCGATGAACAGGCTGGGCTGGCACTGGTGGCCGTCGGACAGCAGCATTGCCACCACCGACTACGAAGGCCGGGCGAAGTGCATCAACCTCGGCCACTGCACACCGGGCTGCGCGCAGGGCGCCAAGGCCAGCACCGACATCACCTACTGGCCGCTGGCGATTCGCGCCGGCGTCGAACTGCGCACGCGTTGCCGGGTGCGCGAGATCACCACCGACGAGCGCGGCATGGCGGCCGGCGCGATCTATTATGACGCCGACGGTGTCGAGCAGTTCCAGCCGGCCGAGGTCGTCATCCTGGCCTGCAACGGGGTCGGCACGCCGCGCCTGCTGTTGAACTCGGCCTCCGCGAGGTTTCCGAGCGGTCTCGCCAATTCGTCGGGCCTCGTCGGCAGGAACCTGATGCTGCATCCGTGGCCCATCGTCTCCGGCTATGTCGACGAGCCGCTGGACGGCGGGCGCGGGCCCATCAACACGATCTGGAGCAAGCAGTTCTACGAAACCGATGCGTCGCGTGACTTCGTGCGCGGCTATACCTTGCAGTTCGGCCGCGGCACCGGTCCGGCCAGCCAGGCGATCGTTGGCGCCGCCTCGGGCCTGCTGCCCTGGGGCCGCGACCATCATCGCCGGTACCGGCAGATGCTCGATCACCGGCTGAGCATCGGCGTCGCCTGCGAGGATCTGCCCGAGGAACACAACAGGGTCACCCTCGATCCGGTGCTGAAAGACGGCAACGGCATTCCGGCGCCGAAGATCGATTACACCATCAGCGACAACACGCGCCGCATGATGGAGCACGGCATCGCCCGCGCCGAGGAGATATTGACCGAGGCCGGCGCCACCGATCTCTACGCCTCGCGCACGGCGCTGAATTATCCGGGCCATCTGCTCGGCACGGCGCGCATGGGCGCCGACCCGGAGCGCTCGGTGGTGAACGAATGGGGGCGGGCGCACGACGTGAAGAACCTGTTCATCGTCGACGGCAGCATCTGGGTGACCTCGGGCGGCGTGAACCCGACCTCGACCATCCAGGCCCTCGCGCTCTACGTCGCCGACCAGATGAAGCAGCGATTGGCCACGCTGTTCGATTGAAAAGCAGACCGCGAAGCCAGCGCGAGGATCATCACCGGTCGCATCCTCAGCCAGTACAATGTCGGCGCCCAGACGCGACGCACCGACAACGTCGTGTGGCACGATCACGACCTCCTCGAGATCCATCCGCACGACCCCGTGCAGTTGGCGCCGTGCGTCGAGCGCATCGCGAACGCCTTGGCGGGTCCGCATGTCGGGACGGACGTCGACGAAGATCGGCGGCTCGACTTCCTCCGCAAGATGATCGGACTTTCGCGTGGCGGGATCGAATAAGTCGCCCTAATATCTACCAGTGCGGGATGAGCTGTCGCGGCGTCGACGAAGGCTTTCCGTTTTGCTGTCTACACAGTGAGCGACCTGATCAATGACACGTTTGACTTTTCTGATCCCGCTATCCGTCCTCCTGGCCGGTGCGGCGGTGGCGCAAAGCGACGACGCGGCCTATTGCAGGAAGCTGAGTGACTACGCGATCCGATATACGGGCGACACCAGCTTCAACGGTGGAGCGCGTCCCGACTTCGACATCCTGGACGGCGTCGACAAGTGCAACAAGGGGAACACCGCAGCCGGCATCGCCGTCCTGGAAAAAAAGATCCGCAGCAAGGGCTTCGCACCACCCCCACGTTGAAGGCAGTCGGCGCAACGTGCCGAATTCAGCGGGATCGCCAGCATCGGTCGACAGCGCAAAGCCGGCCGGGCGCAGTTCCTGGCGGCTCGGCGCATCACGAACGGATTGGCGGGATTGAATCCGTCCGCGTATGGTGTGCGTGAGCATATGAAGCATGTCGCGGCGTCGACCGATGCTCTTGGTTACGCCGCCCATACCTGTGAGCGTCCGGATCCATGACACGGCTGACTTTTCTGGTTCTTCTCTCCGCCCTTCTGGCTGGAGAGGCGATCGCCCAAAGCGACGACGCGGCCTATTGCAAGAAGCTGGGCGACTACGCGACCCGATACCTGGGCGACGCGGGCGGCAACGGTGGGACGCGGCCGGACTTCGACATCATCGATGGCATCGACAAGTGCAACAAGGGCAACACCGCAGCCGGCATCGCGATTCTGGAGAAGAAGATCCGCAGCAAGGGCTTCACGCCGCCCGCTCGCTAGCAGGAGCCTGGCGGATGCCGTAGTGCGCATCGCTGAACGCCAAAAAGGGCCCTTTCAAGGCAACTCGTGATTGTGAAACGGGCCATGGACAGGCGATGGTCAGACGGGGTGAAATATTGCTATCGTAGCGACGGCGCAGCTTGCGCGCCGAAAATTAGGGACACTCACGAATGGCTTCAGGTACCGTCAAGTGGTTCAACGCCACCAAAGGTTTCGGATTCATCCAGCCCGATACGGGCGGCAAGGATGTGTTCGTCCACATCAGCGCGGTCGAGCGGGCCGGGCTCAACGGCCTGAATGAAGGTCAGAAGATCAGCTATGAGGTCCAGGTCGAGCGCGGCAAGGAAGCCGCGGTCAATCTCAAGGCCTGAGTCACGCTCTCGGCCATCGTGCCGGTGACCGTCTCCCAAGGGGACGTCTCGGGCGCTTGAGAAACGAACGAAACGAATGCACGCTCGTCCGTCGACCGGACGCAGTGCTAACTTGAAGGGCTTCGGGACGCCGTGTGCGGGGTTCCGAGGCCCTTTTGCTATCGGTGGGAGAACGCCCCGCCCGTTGTTTTGAATTGTGAGACACAGCTGGAGTGGCGCCGGCAGCATTAATCGTTTGACTCCATTTGCCGCCACAAAAAGTATTGTCTTCCCTGTGTAGGGTCGGAAGCGCCCGTCACAGGGGCGTGATTGCTGCAGGCAGGATTGAGTATGCGAGGCTTGTCGGCCCTTCTCGTTTTTGCGTTGGCGTGTATCGCAACTGCCTTGAATGCGGGGGAGCTGCGCGCTTCGACGATCGTCTCCCTGCCGCCTTCGGGACCACAAGGTTATCTCCTGCGGACCGATGCCCAGGAAAGTCCGAGGCTGCGGCTGACGGGCATGATCGAGGCTGGCGACGCCGAAAAGCTGCGTGAGCAGTTGATCAAACTCCAGGCCGCCTCGCCGGCGAAGCCCGGGATGCCGCTCGCCACGATCGAACTGAGCAGCCTGGGCGGCAACCTGTCCGAAGGCGTCCGGATTGGCGAATTGCTGCGGAGCTTCAAGGTCGTCGCGATCGTCCGCAAGCAGGACGTCTGCCTGTCGGCCTGCGCGCTGGCCCTTCTCGGTGGCAATACGGTTCGCGCCGCGGCGGCCTATCCGTCGGATTGCAACGTCGAGATTGGCAGCAAGGTCGCCTTCCATAATTTCTTCCTCGATCGCAGCGCGCTGCGCAGCGTGACCCATGACGATCCCGTGGCAAGCCGCCTCCAGGGTTTTGCGGACGCGCGCGGCGGCGCGGCGATGCTGATCCGATACGCCGCCGACATGGGGCTTCCGCCGGCCTTCGTGGCCAACCTGATGGCGCGGCCGGTCGAGGAATTCCAGTACGTCGAGACGATCGGTGAACTCCTGGCGCTCAACCTCTGCCCGGTCGGTCTCGAACGTCCGGCCCTGCCGATGTCCCACCAGGCCGTCAATGTCTGCAACAATTCGCTCGCGACGCCGGCACCCCTTTCGGCCTTCATCGTCGCTCCAATCCCTGCGCCACAGGTCCGCCGGTACATGCTCGAACGCGTGCAGGACGGCCTGAATGCCGCCGGGACGAGGGGCAGGCTTGCGGACCAGCTCGCCACCTGGTCGGTGATGCGGACCAAGGACGAAGTGGAGAGGCTCTACGACGATCTTCGCGCGGCGGGAGTTGCCTTGCCCGAACTGATGGGCCCGACCTTCGAGGTCTCCCTCAACCAGTCGGGCCGCGTCCGCCCGGCCTGCTATGTGAGCCTGTCGGCGACCGATCCGGACAGGTATGAGGTCGTCCTCCAGGGCGAGCGGGGCCTCGCTGAGGCGATCCGGAAGCCCCCCGCCAATGCACGGCGCATGTTCCTGTTCGATCGCCTCACGGTCGCGAACCAGCGGCCATCGTCCGACCTGCGCGATGTCGTCCTTCCGAATATCGAAGGCCGGCAGGTGCCGCCGCTCAACTCCAGCATGGTGCCCCGGAGCGCCGGCGCAACAGAGTAGCGTTGCCGCGCGACTCAGCGACCGCCGACCACCCAGCCGGTTTCCTTCGCGAAGGCCTCGAAGAAATCCGTCTCGTAAGCCCGTTCCGGCGTTTCGCGGACAAGACTGTCGATGCGCTCGGCATCCCGGCCGACCAGGATGCGCCAGCGCTCGTGGCGCACGCCGTCGAGGATGATCGTCGCGGCCTCGGCTGCCGTGGTCGGCGCTTCCTCGAGGAAGCGCCGTGCGCGCTCGGCGATCATCCGGCGGACGTCGTCGTCCGAAAGCCTTGTGGCGTCGATGCCCATCGAGGATATGCGGGCCCGCGCCAGCCCGACCTCGTGCGCCGTGATCTCGTCGGTCTCGTTGCCGCTCTGCAGCTTGCGCGAGTTGGCGATGATCGACGTGCCGATATGGCCGGGCATCACCACCGAGCATTTGATGTGCGGGGCATTGAGGCGCAGGTCGGTGATGAGCGCCTCGGTGAAGCCCTTCACGGCGAACTTTGCGGCCGCATAGGCGGTCTGCGGAATGTTCGGGGCGATGTAGGCCCAGAAGCCGTTGACGCTCGACGTATTGACGATGTGGCCGGCATCGGCGCGCAGCAGCATCGGCATGAACGTCCGCGTGCACAGATAGACGCCGCCCCAGCAGATGTTGAACGTGCGCTCCCATTCGTCGCGCGCGTTGACGAGGAAGCTGCCACCCCCGCCGATGCCGGCATTGTTGAACAGGAGGTGGATGCGATCGGTCTCGTGCTGCTCGGCCAGCTCGTCGCGGAAGCGCACCACCTGCGGCTCGTCGGCCACGTCTGCGACGTGCGTGGTGATGCGCTGGCCCTGGCGGAGTCCGGCCGCCTCGCAGAGCCGCTTGGTCTCCGCCATCGCGCCGCCCGACACGTCGCCCAGCGCGATGCTGCAGCCCTCGGCCGCGAGCTGCCGCGCCAACTCGCGACCCATGCCCGTGCCGCCGCCGGTGATGACGGCAATCCTGCCCGCGAAATCCTTCATGATCGTTTCCTCTTTTTCTTCTAGGCCGAACGAAAGCGCCTGAGGACCAGGACGCCCAGCAGGATGAAGCCAAGCAATACGATGCCCTGCACCACTGCAAACGGCGGCTCGGATCCGGTCGGTGCAAACCTGTTCAGGAAGCCGATTTTCTGGAACGACTGCACGACCAGGACGAACACGTTGAGATAGAAGGCGAACAGGGCGCTCGCGACATAGATCCAGCGCCACGCACCCGCGAGGCGGCCGACATGGAGCGCGGCCAGGGCAAGTGCCAGCGCGACCGCCGAGACGATCCCGACGCCGATCGCAGGTGTGAAGACGGTGATGGGAAACAGGAAGCCCGTCACCGTCGTCAGTACCGTGAAGAGCAGGAACACCGAGTTCCACGTGTCCAGTGGGCGGCCCTCCAGCATGCGGGCGCAGGCGACGGCGCCGGCGGCGATGGCGATCAGGCTGATGACGACGTGCACGATCGTGAAGGTCGCGATGGACATTCCGAGAACCATATTCCGTCTCCTGGGCGTTGCGGCGGCGTGCGCAGATGGATGATTCTCTGATGAAGAACCCGGTCACCAGTTTAACGCAACCGCGCGGGGGCGACAGGCCGGTTCCTGCCATATTCGCCGCTTAGGCACGCGGGCTTTCAGGAGGAGGAGCCCATGCCCGTCTCGATCGCCCGCCGCGCGTTTCTGGCCGCGCCGCTGCTTTCGCTGCCGGCCTTTGCCGACGATGCGGTGTCGTCGCTTCGCGAACTCGAGCGGCGCAACGGCGGCCGCCTCGGCGTGGCGATGCTCGATACGGCGGGTGGCCGACGCGTCGCCTATCGGGGCGACGAGCGCTTCCCAATGTGCAGCACCTTCAAGTTCCTGGCGGCGGCCCTGATGCTGGCCCGTGTCGATCGCGGCGAGGAGAGGCTCGACCGCCGCATCGTCTTCGCCGAAAGCGATCTCGTGCCGTACTCGCCCGCGACCAAGGAGCATGTCGGTGCAGCGGGCATGACGGTCGACGCGATCTGCGCCGCGGCGGTAACCCTGAGCGACAACACCGCGGGAAACCTGATGCTCGCGAGCTTCGGCGGTCCAGCGGGGTTGACGGCCTTCGCCCGTGCCCTTGGCGACCCGGTGACCCGCCTCGACCGCATCGAGACCGCGTTGAACGAGGGCACGCCCGGCGATCCGCGCGATACGACCTCGCCGCTGGCCATGCTGGGCACGATGCAGAAGCTTGTTGCCGGCGACGTCCTGTCAGCCGCTTCGCGCGAACGCCTGATCGGCTGGCTGGTCGCGAGCAAGACGGGCGACAAGCGGCTGAGGGCCGGAGTACCGGCGGCGTGGCGCATTGGCGACAAGACGGGCACCGGTGGCAACGGCAGCGCCAACGACATCGCGGCGGCCTGGGCACCCGGCCGCGCGCCGATCTTCATCACGGCCTACTACACAGGCTCCACGATCTCCGATGAGGCGCGCAGTGCGGTGATCGCCGAAGCCGGCCGGATCGTGTCGGCCGGGCTCACCTGATCAGGGTCTGATCAGGCCGGGAGCTTGGGGGCGCTCGGATGCCGGGGCAGGAAGGCCGTGAGCAGTCCGAGCAGCAGCAGGAACGGCGTCACCTTGTAGACGGCCTCGATACCGGCATGGTCGGCGATCTCGCCCAGCGCCGCGGCGCCGAGGCCGCCCAGGCCGAACGAGACGCCGAAGAACATCCCGGCCACCAGCCCGACCCGGCCAGGCAGCAGATCCTGCGCATAGACCAGGATGGCGGAGAAGGCCGACGCCATGATGATCGCCACCGTGACCGCCAGGATGCCGGTCCAGAACAGGTTGGCGTAGGGCAGCATCAGCGCGAAGGGCAGGGCGCCCAGGATCGAGAACCACATGACCGGGATGCGGCCGACCCTGTCGCCCACGATGCCGCCCAGGATCGTGCCGGCGACGATGCCGACCAGGAAGGCGAACAGGAAGAGCTGCGCCGTCTGCACTTCCACCCCGAACTTCTCGATCAGGTAGAAGGTGAAGTAGGAGCCGAGGCTGGCGCTGTAGACGTTCTTGGAGAAGAGCAGCGCCACCAGGATGGCCACGGCGATCCCGACCTTGGCCTTCGACAGGGTGACGTGACCGGCGGCCGCGGCGGTCTTGCGCGTCGCCGGCTTCTGGCTGGTGCGATTGGCCTTGTACCAGTGACCGATCTGGAAGAGCACGATCATGGCGACCAATGCGGCGGCCGAGAACCACACGATGCTCTGCTGGCCGGCCGGTACGACGATGAAAGCCGCGAGCAGCGGGCCCGCCGCGGAGCCCATGTTGCCGCCGACTTGGAACAGCGATTGGGCGAGACCATAGCGCCCGCCGGCGGCCATGCGTGCGACCCGCGAGGCTTCGGGGTGGAAGACCGAGGAGCCCATGCCGATCAGCGCCGCCGCAAACAGGATCAGCGGATATGAATTCGCTTGCGACATCAGCAGGAGGCCGACCAGGGTGAAGCCCATGCCGACCATCAGGGAATAGGGCTGGGGCTTCCTGTCGGTGTACATGCCGACGACCGGCTGCAGCATCGACGCCGTGCACTGGAAGGCGAGCGTGATGAAGCCGATCTGTCCGAATGACAGTGCGTATGAATCCTTGAGGATGGGATACAGCGCCGGCACCAGCGACTGCATCATGTCGTTGAGCAGGTGGCAGAAGCTCAAGGAGAGGATGACGGCGAAGGTCGTGTTGTTGGCGGAGGCGGCGCCGGAAAGGGCCGGGGCCGCGGGGGCAGACACGGGCACTGCGCCGGCTGCCATCGTATTGTCGGTCATCGCGCGACTTTAAGCGGCAGCCCTCGTCGTCGCCAGCACCGGCGCGGCAACCCAGCCTTGCGCCGAAGGCTAGGGAGCGAGCTCTCCGAGATAGCTGCGCACGTCGGGCGCAGAGACCATGCTGTCGAAGTCCACGAAGGGCCGCACCGTGCCGCCGCCCACGAAGAAGAAGCGCTCGCAGATCTCCTCCAGCAGCTCGAGATGCATGGGCGCAGTCGGGTGCAGGCAGATGAAGACGAGGCGCTGCTCGCTGCGCAGGCGGCGGAAGAAATCGAGCATGAAGCCGATATAGCCGTCCTGGGTGTTGAACTGCGGCTCGTCGAACAGATGAACGATCGGGTAGTCGCTGCCGGCAGGCTCCAGCAGGACGTTGGGTCGCGTGCGCGAGAATCGCCGGACCTGATAGGATTGATGATAATGGATGGCGAGCCGGTCGCGCTCGCGATAGCGCACGCGATGTATGTCGTGGCCGGCCACCAGCACTCTTCCCGCGCTCGGCACGTTGGAGCCGGCGATCATCTCGAACAAGGTCGTCTTGCCGGCGCCGTTGGGGCCCATCACGCCGACGATTTCGGGTCCGTCGAAGCGACAGTCGACATCGAGGCGGAAGGCTGGCGTACGGTCGAGCAGGCCGCGGCGGTAGATCTTGCTGACACCTTCGATGGCCAGCAGGGGGATGCCGTTCATTGAGCGCCTCCCAGCAGCCGGCGTTTCAGCGCAGCGTCAGCCCTGAGTTCTCCGGCGTCACCCTTCCAGGCCACGGTTCCGTGGCTCAGCACCACGACGCGGTCGGCGACCGACAGCGCGATCTCGGCATTCTGCTCGACCACGATGGAGGCGATGCCTTCGCGCTTCAGGCGGCGGATGACCGACAGTACGTCATCGACGATCTTGGGTGCGAGGCCCTGGCTCGGCTCGTCGAACAGGACGAGGCCAGGCGACCCCAGCAGCGCGCGGCCGATCGCCACCATCTGCATCTCGCCGCCCGACAGCGTCTCGGCCTCGCGCGCCATCAGGTACTTGAGCGGCGAGAAGATCTCCGTGACCTCTGACATCGACCAGGTGCGGTAGCGCGTGCGCTTCACGCCCAAAGCCAGATTCCTGGCCACCGTGAGAGTGGGGCAGATGCGGCGGTCGTCGGGTACCCAGCCGATGCCGGCGCGGGCGATCTCGTGGGTTTCGCGACGGCCGAGCGACTGGCCATCGAGCAGGATGTCGCCCTTGCGTGGCCGGGTGAGGCCCAGGATCGAGCGCAGCGCCGTCGTCTTGCCAGCGCCGTTGGCGCCCAGGAGGGCCAGCACCTCGGCCGCGCCGACGTCGAACGAGACGCCGAACAGCGCCTGCGTTTCGCCGTAGTAGGTGTCGATGGCGCGGACCTCGAGCATCAGGCGAGCTTTCCGAGGTTCGAGTTCTTCACCCAGGGATTGGCGCGCAGCTCGGCCGGGCTGCCGTGCGCGATCACCTGGCCCCAGTGAATTACCGATATGTCGTCGGCCAGCCCGAACAGGAATTCCATGTCGTGCTCGATGACGACGATGGTGACCCGGCCCTTCAGCTGCCGCACCAGCTCGGCGAGCCGGTCCCGCCCGTCGCTGCCGAGGCCGGCCGTCGGCTCGTCGAGGAACAGGAGTTTCGGCTTCGAGGCCAGCGCCACGGCGATCTCCAGCGCCCGGCGCTCGCCATAGGGCAGCGCCTTGGCAATATCGTCGGCGCGGGAAGCGAGGCCCACCGTGTCGAGAATCTCGTGGGCTTCCGTCACCAGAGCGGGATCGGCGTAGGCCTGGCCCAGAAGATCGCGCCCGCGGCGGCGGGTCTGCGGCAGGGCGATCGCCACGTTCTCGAAAACCGTGAACTCGTCGAACAGGTTCATCAGCTGGAACGAGCGCGCGATGCCGAGTCGTGCGATGGCCTGCGGCGAGCGACCGGTGATGTCCGTGCCGTCGAACAAAACGCGGCCACGATCCGGTTTGTAGCGGCCTGTCAGCACGTTGAAGCAGGTCGTCTTGCCCGCACCGTTGGGGCCCATGATGCCCGACAGCTTGCCGGCCTCGAAGGACAGCGAGATCTCTTCCAGCACGACGCGGTCGCCGAAGCGCAGGTGGAGCTTGTGGGCTTCGAACAGCGCCATCGCTACTTGGCCTTGGCCGAGGTGGGGCGAAGGAAGAGGCCGCCAAGACCCTCGGGTTTGTACATGACGAGGATCACGAACAGCAGGCCGAACCACAGCATCCAGCCGGTGGTGAAGGCGCCGATCACATCGCGAGCCAGCAGGAAGACGATGGCGCCCAGCACCGGGCCCCAGAAGGTCACGAGACCGCCGCCGATCAGCGCCATCATCACGACGTAGCCGGAATAGTGCAGGCTCATCACGTCGGGGAAGGCCGAGCTCTGCGCCATGGCGAACAGTCCGCCCGCGAGGCCGGAAAGACCGGCCGACAGGACCAGTACCGCCGCCTTGTAACGCCACACGTCGTAGCCGACGAAGCGCGCACGGGTCTCGTTCTGCTTGATGGCCTTGAGGATGCGGCCAAATGGCGAATGGATGAGTCGCCACAGGAGAAGCGTGACGACGACAAAGACGGCCAACACGAAGTAGAAGAGGGCGATGTTGTCGCGCAGTTCCAGCGTGGCGAAACCCAGCCGTACGGGCAGGCGCTCGATCTTGAGCAGCCCGTCCTCGCCGCCGGTGATGGCATGCGACTTGATGGCGATGAACCAGAAGACCTGGCCGAAGGCGATCGTGAGCAGAGAGTAGTAGATTCCGCGGCGGTGCGAGATGAAGGCTGCGACGATTGCGCCGCCGGCCGCCGCGGTGCCGACGGCGACCCCGAGGCAGAGCCAGAGATCGGGCGCGATGTTCTGCTGCGCCAGGCCGAACGCGTAGGCCCCCAACCCGAAGAAGGCGCCATGGCCGAACGACGGAAGACCACTGTGGCCCAGCACCAGATTGTAGGCCATGGCATAGGTCGCGAAGATCAGGATTTCGACGCCGAGATACTGGTAGAGCCCGACCTTCTCGATCCACAGCGGCACGGTGGCGAAAGCCACCCAGACGGCGATCATCGACGGCGTCAGCGTCGGAACGGGGCGACCCTTCTCCATCATGCTTCCAGCACGCTCTTCTTGCCGAACAGGCCGCGGGCGCGGAATGTCACCACGGCGATCAGCAGCAGGTACATCGACATCATCGACCATTCCGACGCGTAGGCGCCGCTGAGGCCGACGACCATGCCAACCAGGATTCCGCCCAGGACCGCGCCCCAGAAACTGCCGACGCCCCCCAGCACGATGATCAGGAAAGAGGGTACGACCGCATCGACACCCATGTGCGGCCGGATGCCCCAGACCGGCGCCAGGATCACGCCGGCGACCGCGGCCATCATCGTGCCCAGCACGAACACCCAGACGCGCAGCTTCTCGAGGTCGTGGCCCAGCGCCCGCACCATCTCGCTGTCGTGGGCGCCGGCCTTCACCAGCGCGCCGAAGCGGGTGCGCTCGATCACCACCCAGACAATGGCCATGGCGACGACCGCGAAGCCCGCCGCCCAGAAGCGATAGGTCGACCAGATCAGGTCGAGCATCAGGAAGCCGCCGGAAATGCCGCGCGGGACCGGCAGCATGTAGTCGCGTGTGCCCCAGACCGTTCGGATCAGCTCTTCCAGCACCATGGCCATGCCGAAGGTGAGCAGCAGGCCGTAGAGCGGGTCGCGGCCGTAGGTCCGCCGCATCATGCGTTCGAGCACCACGCCGAAGGGCGCCACCAGCACGGGGGCAAGCAACATGGCCGCCGTGAACCGCCAGCCGAGCGGCACGGCGGCCCAGATTGCCAGCAAGTCCGGTGGCAACGGCAGGCGCGGCGTGGCAATCGCATAGGCGAAGTAGGCGCCCAGCGCGAACAGCGAGCCGTGCGCGAGGTTGATCTGCTCCATCAGCCCCAGGATGAGCATGAATCCCAAGGCCAGCAGGGCGAACAGCAGGCCGAGCGCCAAGCCGTTCACGAGATGGGGCAGAAGCCCGACGATGGACACGCTACGCCCTGCAATGTCTGGCGTTTACTGCTCGTAGGTCGGGATGTCGGCGTAGGGCTTGAGCTTGCAGGTCTTGAGCGATGCGGTGTCGAGCGCCTGCTCGGGCGTCGCGTCGCTCAGGATTTCGAACAGGTCGGTCTTGTCGACCGGCTTGGGATTGCGCTTGGCCAGGTAGATCGTCTGCTGGATCTGGTGGGTGACCGGATCGATATAGGCATCGTAGTTCTGCATGCGGTCGACCGCGCCCATCTTGCGGCCTTCCAGTGCCTTGATGAGCGCGATGTTGTTGGTCGAGCCGGTCTGCTCGATAACACGCAGCAGTTCTCGGGTCGCCATGTAGCCGTTGTAGGAGACGTTGCCCGGCACCGGGATGGGCGACTGCGGATAGCCCGTCTGCCAGCGCTTCACGAACTCCGGCACCCCGGGCAGCGGCAGCTTGTGATACCAGTTGGTGCCGAATACGCCGAACAGCGTCTCGGGTACCCCCCAGATATCAGGCCAATCCTGCTGGTTGTTGATCCAGGCGGCCTTGTCCTCGAGCTTCAGTTCGGCGATCTGCTGACGCAGCGCCTTGATGTCGTCGCCGCCGATCGCCATGGCGACAACGTCCGGCTTGATCTGCTGGACCTTCAGCAGGTAGGCGGTGAAGTCGCGTGTGTTCTGTGGCACCAGGAGGTTGTCGACGATCTGGCCGCCCGACTTCTCGACCTCGGCCTTCGTCGCGGCGGCCGTGGTGTGACCCCACACATAGTCGTTGGTGAGCAGCAGCCATTTCTTGCCGATCTTCTGCACGGCGCTGGCGACGGCAGCCTTGGAGAAGTTGGTGCCGTTGCCGTCCCACACGAACTTCACGCGGCTGCAATTCTCGCCGGCCTCGCTGGGCGCCGAGGAATTGGTGTTCATGTAGATCGTGCCGTATTTGTTGGCGACCTGCGTGATGGCGTTGGCGACGCCCGAATGCAGTGCGCCGATCAGGAATCCGCACTGTTCCTGGGCGATGAAGCGTTCGGCGACGCGGGTGCCGGTCGCGGGATTGGTCTCGGTGTCGGCGGTGATCCACTCGACCTTGCGGCCGAGCACGCCGCCCTTGGCATTGAATTCGTCGATCGCGAGACGCATGCCGCGCAGATCGTCCTGGCCGCTGTTGCCGTACTGGCCGCTGGCGTCGCAAGTGAGGCCGAGCTTGATCGGCTTCTTGGTGCCCTGGGCCCAAACGCGATTGTGCTGCCACGGTCCGAACAGGCTCGCCGTACCGGCGAGCGTGGCAGTCATGAGGCTGACCTTGAGCGCGCCGCGGCGCGTGATGCGGGACTTCGTCATGGGATCTCCTCCGGTGGCTCGACTGGCAATTTTCGTTGCTCTTGAGGTATAGAATGGACATTCTATTCGTATCTGTAAAGTAGAATGGACGAATCAATAGATGGCCAAGGGAAAGCCGCGCAGCAGCAAGGGCAATGGGGGCGGGTCCGATGCATACGAGAAGCTGCGCGCCGATATCGCCGCCCGGCATGCGACGCTGTCCGACCGCCTTCGGCACATCGCCGAATTCGCGCTGGAAAACCCGACGGAGATGGCACTGGGCACTGTCGCGGAAGTGGCCAGGCGCGCCGGTGTGCAGCCCTCGGCCATCGTGCGATTCGCCGGCGCGCTGGGGTACAGCGGCTTCACGGAGATGCAGCAGGTCTTCCGCTTGCGGCTGGTGGCGAGTCTCGCGCCTTCCTACAAGGATCGCATCGAGCGCCTGAAGGAGGACGGGCCGTGGAGCGGCCGCAGCGATGCACGTGCCGTGTTGACGCGGTTCGTAACCGAGGGCATCGCCTCGCTCGAGACTTTGAACACGGCTGCGCGCGAACCCGACCTGCAGCGCGCCATCGAACTTCTGGGCTCGGCCGACACGATCTATCTGCTGGGCCTCGGCGGCTCTTATCCCGTGGCGGCACATCTCGCCTACGTGCTGCGCAAGCTTGGCCGCCGCACCGTGCTGCTCGACGCGATTGGTGGCGGCCTGCGGGAGCAGGCGGTCGCTGCAACCCGTGCCGATGCTTTGTTGGCGATCAGCTTCAAGGAATACAATTCCGACACGGTGCGCCTGTTTGCCGAGTTGATCGCGCGCGGGGTGCGGGCGGTCTCGATCACCGACAATCTCTTGAGTCCGATCGCCCGCGGCGCCGATGTCGTGTTCGAGCTTCACGACATGGCGGAGCCCGCTCTGCGAACGCTTGTGGCCCCGATGTCGCTTGCACAGGCATTGGCGGTCGGATTGAGCCTGTCACAGGTCTGACGGCGCATTTCAGCTCGTGAACCTTCCGGCAGCGGGCGCGTTGCATCGCCCGTGCGCACCGATGTTCCCGCCCGTCTCGACCGACTCCCGTGGAGCCGTTTCCATCGGCTGGTCGTCGTGGCCTTGGGCATCACCTGGATCCTGGACGGTCTCGAGGTGACGCTGGCAGGCTCGGTGGCGGCGGCCCTGCAGACCAGCCCGCGCCTGCAGCTCACGGCCGAGCAGGTCGGCCTGACGGGCAGCGCCTATCTCGCAGGTGCGGTGCTGGGGTCCCTGTTCTTCGGGCATCTGACGGACAGGCTGGGGCGCAAGAGGCTCTTCAACGTCACCCTGGGCGTCTATCTCGTTGCGACCGCGGCCACTGCCTTTTCGTGGGACTTCTACAGCTTTTTGTTCTTCCGGTTCCTGACCGGCGCCGGCATTGGCGGCGAGTATTCGGCGATCAATTCTGCGATTCAGGAGTTGATTCCCGCGCGCCTGCGCGGCCGCATCGATCTCGCCATCAACGGCAGCTTCTGGCTCGGCGCGGCCGGCGGCGCGCTGCTGTCGGTCTGGCTGCTCGATCCCAACGTTCTCGACCCCGACATGGGCTGGCGCGTCGCCTTCGGCAGCGGCGCCGTGCTGGGCCTGGTCATTCTCTACCTGCGTCGCTACCTGCCGGAGAGCCCGCGCTGGCTGATGATCCATGGCAAGCCCCGTGAGGCGGAGGGTGTCGTCGAGGAAATCGAGGCGCGGGTCGAGGCCGACACGGGCAAGAAGCTGGCGCCGGTGACGCAGTGGCTGACGCTCGGCGATCCGCACAAGACGACGATGGTCTCCGTGGCGCGGACCCTGCTCAAGCACTATCGCAGCCGCACGACCCTCGGCCTGGTGCTGATGGCCTCGCAGGCCTTCGTGTACAACGCGATCTTCTTCACCTACGCGCTGATTCTCACCAGATTCTACAATGTGCCGGCCGACAAGGTCGGCCTCTACATCCTGCCCTTCGCGATCGGCAACTTCCTGGGGCCGCTGCTGCTGGGGCCGCTCTTCGACACGCTCGGGCGCCGGCAGATGATCACCGCCACCTATGCGATCTCGGGCGTGCTGCTGGCCGTGACGGGCTGGATGTTCGATGCCGGTCACCTCGACGCCACGACCCAGACGGCGATGTGGAGCGTCGTTTTCTTCTTCGCCTCGGCCGCGGCGAGTGCCGCCTATCTCACGGTCGGCGAGTGCTTCCCGCTCGAGATCCGGGCGCTCACCATCGCCTTGTTCTATGCCTTCGGCACCCTGATCGGCGGGGTCGGCGGTCCGTGGCTGTTCGGGGTGCTGATCGCGGGCGGCAGCTCGACCGAGATCATGTGGGGCTACATGCTGGGCGCCGCGCTGATGATCGCGGCCTCCCTCGTGACCCTGAAGCTTGGCGTCGCGGCAGAAGGCAGGTCGCTGGAGGAGGTGGCGCCGCCTCTCTCCAGCGAGCAGCGCCTATAAGGGCTACGCCACGCGAACGGGCCGGGCGCGCTGGTTATAGAGCATCTTGCGGATACGCTCCTGCTCCTCGGGCGGCAGCTTCTCGCGATCGACCGAGAAGTCGGCACCGACCGCCATGCCCTTCTGGACGGCGGGACGCGCGCCCAGCTCCTCGAACCAGCGCTTGAAGTAGGGGAACTCCTCGATGTCCTGGCCCTGGAACTTCCAGTTCACGGTCCACGGATAGCAGATCATGTCGGCGATCGTGTATTGGTCGCCCGCAAGGTACTTGTGCTTGTAGAGGCGGTTGTTCAGCACGCCGTACAGCCGGTTCACCTCGTCGGTGAAGCGGCGGATCGCATAGCTCTGGTCGCCTTCCTTGGCCTGGTCGACGCGGCGGAAATGGCCGCACTCGCCGCTCTTCGGTCCCTGGTTGGCCATCTGCCAGATCAGCCACTCGTTCACTTCGTGCTTGGTCCGGAGATCCTGCGGATAGAACTTCCCGGCCTTCTCGGCGATGTACATCATGATCGCGCCGGACTCGAAGACGACCAGCGGCTTGCCGCCATCGGCCGGCGCATTGTCGACCATCACCGGCATGCGGTGATTGGGGTTCATCTCCAGGAAGGCATCGGTGAACTGGTCGCCCTGCCCGATGTTCACCGGCACGACCTTGTAGGGCAGGCCGCACTCCTCGAGCAGGATGGTGACCTTCTTGCCGTTGGGGGTCGGCCAGTAGTGCAGATCGATCATGTGCTTCCTCCGAAGAGCGGTATTGGGGCGGGAGGCCGGAAGCCTCCGCCGGTCGTCGCGGCCCGTCAATGGTGTATGTTCGTTGCCAATCAACGAGCCGGGAGAAGACCAGGTGGCCGACGCACATCAGGATCCGAGATCGATTCGCCGGCTGGAGGATTCCCGCTTCCTGACCGGGCGCGGCCGTTACGTCGAGGACATTGCCGAGCCGGCGGCGCTGCACGGCTACGTTCTGCGTTCACCGCATGCCCATGCCCTGATCCGTTCGCTCGATGTGTCGTCTGCGGCATCGATGCCGGGCGTGCATCTGATCGCCACGGCGGACGATCTCGCCGCGGACGGGCTGGGCGTCATGCCATGCCTGGCGGCCGTGAAGCCGATGATCGTGCCGCCCCGCCCGGCGCTGGCCTCGGGCCGTGTCCGTCATGTCGGCGATCCGGTCTGCTTCGTGGTGGCCGACAGCGTCGAGGTCGCACGCGAGGCGGCGGAGCGGATCGAGATCGACTACGAGCCGCTGCCGTCGGTGATCAACGGTCGCACGGCACTGGCGGAAGGCGCCCCCGCCTTGTGGGACGAGGCGCCAGGCAATCTCGTTTATCGCGTGCAGCGCGGCGATCACGCGGCAGTGGCCGAGGCGATGAAGAACGCCGCCCGCATCGTCGAGGTCGACGTGACGAACAATCGCGTCATCGTCGTGCCGCCGGAGCCGCGCGCGGGCATCGCGCGCTACGATGCGGCAACGGACACGATGGATCTCGAACTGACGGGGCAGGGGCTGCACGGCATCCGCCGCCAGCTCGCGGAGTTCATCTTCAAGGTCTCACCCGAGCGGATCCGGCTCCACGCGCCCGATGTCGGCGGTGGCTTCGGGATGAAGAACTTCCTCTATCCCGAATGGATCCTTCTTCTGTGGGCCGCGCGCCGTCTGAAGCGCCCGGTCCGCTGGCTCGCCGACCGCGCCGAAGACTTCGTGATGGGTGCCCAGGGCCGCGACATCGAGGCGACGGCGCGGATCGGGCTCGATGCGACGGGCCGCATTCTCGCGCTCGACGTGGCGATGGTTGCCAATCTCGGCGCCTACCTGTCGGGCAACGGGCCCGGCGCCTCCGTCGTCGCCGCCTCGACGGCGCAGGGCGGCGTCTACGACATTCCCGCGATCGCCGTCGACGTGCGCGGCGCGGTCACGAATACGACGCCGGTCGACGCCTATCGCGGCGCCGGCAAGCCCGAGGCCAACTACATCGTCGAGCGTGCCATAGAGGCGGCGGCGCGTGCGCTGGGGCGCGATCCGGCGGACCTGCGGCGGCAGAACCTGATTGCGTCGTTCCCGCACAGGACCGCGATGGGCATGGCCATCGACTCCGGCGACTTCGTGGCCAATCTCGACGCCGCCGTGGCGCGCGGGCCCGGCTTCGAGGCGCGGCGCGCGGCGGCGAAGGCGCGGGGGCGCCTGCGTGGCCTCGGCGTCGCCTGCTTCCTCGAGACGTCGCGCGGCGCGCCCAATGAAGGGGCGGAGGTGCGGTTCGAGCCGGATGGCAGCATCATGATCGCCGTCGGCACCGAGTCGAACGGGCAGGGGCATGAGACGTCGTTCGCCCAGATCGCCTCGAAGCATCTCGGCCTGCCCCTCGAAGCCTTCCGCTACGTCCAGGCCGACACGCGCGCCGTGCGCAGCGGGGCAGGTCACGGCGGCGCGCGCTCGATGCACATGGGGGGTGCGGCGCTGGTCAAGGCGATGGATGCAGCCCTGTCGAAAGCACGACGGCTGGCGGCCCATCTCTTGCAAGCCAGCGCGCATGAGCTCGATTACGACCAGGGGCGCTTCACGGTGCGGGGCAGCGATCGCGCCGTCGATCTCGCGACGCTGGCCGGCAGCGCGCAAGAGGCGGCGAACCTGCCGGAAGGCATGTCGCCCGGACTGGGCGAGCACGTCTTGAACATCACCGATGTCTTCACCTTCCCCAGCGGCTGCCACGTGGCCGAGGTCGAGATCGATCCCGAGACCGGTGCCATCGACCTGCTGCGCTACACCGCGGTCGACGATTACGGCCGCCTGATCAATCCGATGCTGACCGAAGGCCAGGTGCAGGGCGGGCTGGCGCAGGGAATCGGCCAGGCCCTGCTGGAGCACACGTTCTACGATCCGCAATCGGGTCAGCTCCTCACCGGCTCGCTGATGGACTATGCGCTGCCCCGCGCGACCGACCTGCCCTTCTTCGACATCGAGCTGATCGAGCGGCCGACCGAAGCCAATCCGCTCGGCGTCAAGGGCGCCGGCCAGGCGGGGTGCATCGGCGCGCCGCAGACCGTGATGGCCGCCGTTCTCGATGCACTGCGTCCGGCCGGCGTCGAGCGTCTCGAGATGCCGGCCACGCCGGCGCGCGTCTGGGAGGCGTTGCAGGCCGCGAAGCCGGGGCATTGAAACGACCGACGCCCCAGCCCGCGCGGCCCGGCCAGCGCATCCTGGCCGGCATTCTATTCATGTGCGGCGCCGGCCTGTTGTTTCCCGTCATGAGCGGCTTCGCGAAAATCTTGGGCGCGGACTACAACACGCTTCAGATCTCCTGGGCACGGGCGTTCGGACACATTGTGTTCATGCTGATCTTCTTCCTGCCGCGTTTCGGGCTGGGCATGCTTCGTACACGCCGGCCGGGCACGCAGCTGATGCGCTCGCTGATGCTCTTCACCTCGAACGCCGCGAGCTTCCTCGCCATCGTCTACATCCCGCTCGGCAAGGCCGCTGCGATCACCATGATGGCGCCGCTGCTCGTGCTGCCGCTGGCCTGGCTCGTTCTGGGCGAGCGGGCGGCCCGCACTCACATCGTGGCGCTCCTGGTGGGGTTCGTGGGGATGCTGATCCTGATCCAGCCGGGGAGCGCGGTCTTCCAGTGGGCGGCGCTGCTGTCTTTGTTGAGCGCCGCCTGCTACGCGATCTATCAGGTCCTGACGCGCCTCATTTCCGCCATCGACACGCCGGAGACCTCGACGATCTACAGCTCGATCGTGGGCGGCTTCGGCATGCTGCTGGTCCTGCCCTTCGTGTGGAAGACGCCGCACGGTGTTCGCGACATCGTCTTCTTCTGCAGCCTCGGCGTGCTGGGTGCCATGGGCCATTATTTCGTGGCGCGGGCGCTTACCTATGCGCCGGCCAACATCGTGGCGCCGTTCCAGTACATGCAGCTCATCGGCTCGGTGGTCGTGGGCTATCTCTTCTTCGGCGATTTCCCGGATTTCCTGGGCTGGGTCGGCGCCGCCATCATCGTCGGCGCCGGCCTCTATATCGGCTGGTCGCAGCGCAAGCCGGGTTAGCCTACCGTCACCGGCGAGAAGTCGACGTACCAGCTCTTGGGATGGACGTAGCCCTTCACCTTGGACGAGATCGCGTTCGGCCAGACATCGTGGACGAACCACACGAACACCGCCTGGTCGACCATGCGGGTGTTGATCCTGGCCAGCACCTTGTCGAGTTCCGCCGGGTCGGACGTGCTGCGCGCCTCGGCGGCCAGCTTGTCGAACTCCGGATCGTTGATGTAGCCCCAGTTCGAGCCCTTGGGCGGAACCTGCTGGCTGTCGACGAAGCGCATGAACGCATTATGCGGGTCCATCGTGTTCCAGCTCACGTTGATGGCGCTGAACGAAGCGGCCTCCGGCGCCTTGGCGCCCTGGCGCATGAAGTTCAGCAGCGCGTTCCAGTCCATCACCTGGAATTCGAGCTCGACGCCGACTTCGGCGAATTGCTGCTGGATGAACTCGTTCATGATCAGCGGGTACATCTGCCCGGAACCGGAGGTCGAGATCGCGACCTTCATCTTGAGCTTCTTCTGGGGGCCGTAGCCCGCCTCGGCCAGCAGCTTCTTCGCCTCCGCCGGATCGTACCTGATCTTGAAGCTCGGATTGCCGAACCACGGATGGTCGGCCGGCACGCAGCCGACGGCCGGGGCGGCGAGGCCGTTCAGGAGCTTCACCATTGCGTCGCGATCGATGGCGAGGTTGAGCGCCTTGCGCACGCGGATGTCGGCGGTTGGCGCGCCGGGGAGCATGCTGAGCGTATAGGGCCACATGTGCGGGATCGCGTTCGTCTCGATCTTGCAGCCGGCGGCGCGCAGCTTGTCGAGCGAATCGGGCGCGGGGGCCTCGATCCAGTCGACCCGGCCTGACAGGAGCGCGGCGGTGCGGGTGGAGACGTCGGGAATCGGCAGCAGAACCATGCGCTCGCTCTTCGGGAGTCGCGCCTTGTCCCAGTAGTCGTTGTTGCGCTCCAGCTCGGCGCGTTCGCGCGGCGTCCACGACTTCATCTTCCACGGGCCGGTGCCCGACGGCGACTTGCGGTAGGCCTGCCAGTCCCGGCCCACCTTCTCGAAATTGGCCGGACTCGAGATCGGGAAGCGGTTGAGCAGCGACGGCATGATCGTGTCGACGCCCTTGGTCTGCAGCTCGACCTTGTAGTCGTCGATCTTGCGGTAGCCGACCAGCGGCCAGAGCGCCGCCAGCAGCACGCTGCGTCCGACGCGGTCGAAGACCGGCGACTTGTCGTTGAGCGCGCGGTCGATGCTGAAGATCACCGCGTCGGCGTTGAAGTCCGATCCGTCATGGAACTTCACGCCCTGACGCAGCTCGAAGATCCATTTCGTGGGGTCGGCCGGATCCTGGTACCACTTGGTCGCCAGACCGGGCACCAGCTTTGCCGGGGCGGTCGCCGACGACAGGTCCCAGGCGACCAGCGGGTCGTACATCGTGTAGCCCATGAAACGGATGCCTTCGGTGCCCTGGTCGGGCGCGCCGTCGGTCGCGGGAATGTCGGCGAGCGTCATGGCGATTCGCAGGGTCGAAGGCTGCTGTGCCTTGGCCGAGCTCGAACCGATGAAGGGAAGGGCGGTGCCGGCGAGTAGAGCGGCGCGACGGGTGAGCATGCGAAACCTCCGTGGTTCCGTTGTACGAAGCACGAAACGAGCCACCGCACGTCCCGGTGGACGCGGCATGCTTCTTGCTGTTTTGCTGGCGATCATGGCCGCGCTGAACACGCTCACTGCCACCGAACTCGCGCAAAGACTGGACGCTGGTGCGGCAACCGCCGAGGCGATCGTGCGCGATCATCTCGAACGCATCGACGAACGCGACGCCGACGTGCTCGCCTGGTCGCATCTTGCGCGCGAGGCTGCCCTGCAGACCGCCAGGATGCTCGATCGCGGACCACGCAGGGGCCTGCTGCACGGCATCCCGATGGGTGTGAAGGACATCATCGATTCCTTCGACCAGCCGACCACCTACGGCTCGCCGATCTACCGCACGCACCAGCCGCTCGCCGATGCCGCCACCGTGGCGCTGGCGCGCGATGCCGGCGCCATCCTGCTCGGCAAGACGGTGACCACGGAGTTCGCCAACCGTCATCCCGGCCCGACGAAGAACCCGCACAATCCCGCGCATACACCCGGCGGCTCCTCCTCCGGCTCGGCCGCGGCCGTCGCGGACTTCCAGAGCGTGCTCGGTACCGGCACACAGACCGGCGGCTCGGTGATCCGTCCCGCCGCTTTTTGCGGCATCGTGGGCTACAAGCCGAGCTACGGGCATTTCGCGCCGGCCGGCATGAAGGCCAATACCGAATGGCTCGACACGATCGGTGCCTATGCGCGCAGCGTCGAGGATATCGCCCTGTTCCGGGCGGCTTTGATGGCGATTCCTTACGTGCCGATTGCAAGGCTGGACCGGCCGCCTCGAATCGCCGTCGCCTTCACGCATCATCGCGACGAGCTGTCGCCCGAGGGCACCAAGGCCGTGACCGACGCGGCGGCGGCCTTCGCCAAGGCCGGTGCGCAGGTGAAGGAGATCGAGCTGCCCGCGCCGGTGCGCGACATGACCCAGGGCCAGAAGACGCTGTCGGCCTTCGACGGGCCGCGCGCCCATGCCGACGAGGCGCGGCGCTTTCCCGGGCTGCTGAGCGAGAGCCTGAAGAAGGACAAGCTCGAGGCCGGCTCGAAGATCGACTATGCGACCTGGGTCGCCGCCCGCAAGCTCGGCGAGACCGGACGCGCCACCGTCGACGCGCTGTTCGACGAGATCGACGTCATCCTGACGGCGCCGGCCAAGGGCGAGGCGCCGCTCGGCCTCGAGCGCACCGGCGACGCCACCTTCAACCTGCTCTGGACCTATCTCTGGATGCCCTGCGTGACCCTGCCGTTGACCAAGGGACCGACGGGCCTGCCGGTCGGCGTGCAACTGGTCGGTCGCCAGCACGAGGATGCGGGCCTGCTCGACATCGCCGCCTGGGCGCGGGGTGTGCTGTCATGAAGGAGATCACGGCCCTCGAAGCCGTTGCCGCCATCGAGGCCGGCACGCTGACTTCGGAAAAGCTGGTGCGCGGCTGTCTCGACCGCATCGCCCAGCGTGACGGAGTCGTGAAGGCCTGGGCCCATCTCGATCCAGAAAAGGCCATCGCCCAGGCCAGGGCCGCCGATGCGACGAGCGGCGGCCTGCTGCGCGGCATTCCGGTCGGCGTGAAGGACATCATCGACACCCACGACATGCCGACCGGCCACAACTCGCCGATCTTCGAGGGCAAGGTGCCGTTCGGCGATGCCGCCTGCGTGGCGCTGTGCCGGACCGCCAACGCCGTCATCATGGGCAAGACGGTGACGACCGAGTTCGCCAACCGTCATGCCGGCGCGACCACGAACCCGCACAATGCCGCCCATACGCCGGGTGGCTCTTCCTCCGGGTCCGCTGCGGCGGTGGCCGACGGCCATGTACCGCTGGCCTTCGGCACGCAGACCGGCGGCTCGGTGATCCGGCCGGCCGCCTATTGTGGCGTGGTGGGCTACAAGCCGACGTTCGGCGACTTCAGCCGTGTCGGCATCAAGATGCAGTGTCATTCGGTCGATACGCTGGGCCTGATGGCGCGAACGCTCGACGACATCGCGCTGTTCCGCGCCGCCGTGCTGAAGCTGCCGCCGGTCCGCATCGATCCGGACATCGGCCGCCCGCGCATCGGCATCTGCCGGTCGCCGGTCTGGGACAAGGCCGAGCCCGAGACCAAGGCACTGATCGAGGAGACGGCAACCCGGCTGTCAGACAAGGGGGCGTCGGTGATCGACGTGGCCATTGCCGCGCCGTTTGCCGACATCATCGACGACCATGCCGCGATCACCGGCTTCGAGAGCGTGCGCAACTATGCCGACGAGCGGCTGCGCAATCCCGACAAGGTGAGCGACGAGCTGATGAGCGGCCCGATGAAACGCGGCCTCGCCGTCTCCTTCGATCGCTACGTCGCGGCCCAGCGCAAGGCCACGGCCTTCAAGGCCCATGTCGATTCATTGTTCGACAAGGTGGACCTCCTCCTGACACCCAGCGCGCCCGGCGAGGCGCCGCAGGGGATCGCCTTCACCGGTGATCCGGTCTTCAACTCGATCTGGACGCTGGCGGGCACGCCGTGCGTAACCTTGCCGGCCGGCACCGGCCCGCGCGGCCTGCCGCTCGGCGTCCAGCTCGTCGGCCTGCGTCATGCCGACGACCGGCTGCTTTCCCTTGCCGCCTGGGTCGCGGCGCATCTGAACTGATGTTCAGGACAGTGAATCCTCATCCTGAGGAGCATCGCGTAGCGATGCGCCTCGAAGGATGGGCAACAGACTCGGTGCGGGTTCCCATCCTTCGAGACGCGGCCCGGGGGGCCGCTCCTCAGGATGAGGTGGAGGAGAATTGATATGCCCACGATCAACGGTGAACGACTGCTCGCCGACCTTCGGCGCATTGCCGATTTCGGCCGCTACCAGACCGGCGTGCACCGACCGCATCTGTCGCCGCAGGATGTGGAGAGCCGGCACTGGCTCGCGGCGCGCATGAAGGAAGCGGGCCTGGAGCCCGTCATCGACGGTATCGGCACGGTGATCGGCAAGAGCCCCAAGACCGGTCCGCGCATCCTGATCGGCTCGCATTCCGACACCCAGCCGCGCGGCGGCTGGCTCGATGGCGTCATGGGCGTGATCTACGGGCTCGAAGTGGCGCGGGCGCTGGCGGAAGATCCCGAGACGGCGCATCTCGCCGTCGACGTCGCCTCCTGGGCCGACGAGGAGGGCCATTGGGGCCAGATGACCGGCAGCCGCTCCTTCATCGGCATCTTCTCCGAGGCCGACATCGACAAGGCGAAGCACCGCGACGAGGGCACGCCGATGCGCGAGGCCCTGAAGGCGGCCGGCCTCGAAGGCGTGCCGCGCGAACATCTGGAAGAGGGACGGTATCGCGGCTATCTCGAAGCCCACATCGAGCAGGGCGGCCTGCTGGAAGCGGGAGAGAAGCACATCGGCATCGTGACCGCGATCGTCGGCATCATGCAGTTCCGCCTGACCTTCAGCGGCATCCAGAACCATGCCGGCACGACTCCGATGCCGATCCGCAAGGATGCCGGCGTGGCCATGATGCGGCTCTACAACGACGTGATGGACAAGTTCCCCGCCGTCTCGGGTCCACGCAGCGTCTGGACCGTCGGCAAGATGGTGCTGGAGCCGGGGGCGCCGGCGATCGTTCCGGGCCGGGCCGAGATGATTCTCCAGTTCCGCGACGCCGACCAGAAGATCCTGCAGGCCTTCGAGGCGAAGCTGATGGAGATCGTCGCCAATCACCAGAAGAAGAGCCCCTGCACCGTCGAATGCGTGAACCTCTCGCGCACCCAGCCGCTGCTGATGGACGAGCGCTTCCTCGAGGCGATCGAGGAGGCGGCCGCCGTCCACGCGCCGGACAAGCATGTGCGCATGCCGTCAGGGGCAGGCCACGATGCGCAGGTGATCGGGCTGAAGATGCCGGCGGCCATGATGTTCGTGCCCTCGATCGGCGGCATCTCGCATCACTTCACCGAGAACACCCATGACGCCGACATCGTGCTGGGCTGCCAGGTCTTCGCCGACGCCACGGCGAAAATTCTGAAGGGAAACTGACGGGCGACGACGCTATCCTGCTTCTCGTCGAGCGAGGAGCCGGGATGTCGAAGGTCACGCGCGCCACGAAGGCGCTGGAGCAGGCGAAGGTCGCCTTCACGGTCCACACCTACGACTACGATCCCGATGCCGACAAGGTCGGCCTGCAGGCGGCCGAGGCGCTGGGCGAGGCGCCGGCACGCGTGCTCAAGACCCTGATGACCCTGGTCGACGGCAAACCCGCCTGCGTGATCGTGCCCTCCGATCGCGAGGTCTCGATGAAGAAGCTGGCCGCGTCCTTCAAGGGAAAGTCGGCCGAGATGATGAAGCCCGCCGATGCCGAGCGAATGACCGGCTACAAGGTCGGCGGCATCAGCCCGTTCGGCCAGATGCGGCCCGTGCGGACCGCCCTCGAGGCCGAGGCGATGGCGCACGACCTCGTCTTCCTCAACGGCGGCCAGCGCGGCCTGCAGGTGCGGATGTCCCCGCAGGACGCAGCGATGGTGCTGAAGGCCGTCGTGGCACCCCTGGTGGCGTAGAGAGGTGGAGTGGAGTCAGATCGTCGTCGGCCGAAGAGATCTGACTGAAAAAATTCCGTCGTCTCGACCGGAGCACCGAAGGTGCGGAGTGGAGAGGCCTTCGCTCAACCAAAAGCCGCCAAATCGTGGAGAGAAGATCTCTCCGCTCCGCGCTCCGCGCTCCGGTCGAGATGACGGGTCTTTTGTGTTGGAGACCCGTCCATCTACTGCGCCGCCGCCAGGTATCGGGCCAAGCCACCGGCCTTGTCAGGCGGCAGCTTCAACGGCGTGCCGTTCAGGCGGATGCCCAATTCGCAGGCTTCCTCGGCCGAGAGCTTGGCCAGGTTCTGCAGCTTTTCGAAATCGGCCGGCGTCAGGCCTGCCTCGACGAGCAGATCGCGCGCTTCGGTATCGTTCGGCACCGGCGGCGGCGCGGCGGCGCCCGACTTCAGCGCCGTGCGGCCCGAGCGATAGGCCTTCTCCATGGCCGTGAGCATGTTGCGCATCAACTGCTGGCCTTGCGGGTCGAGCCGGTCGGCGTGCTGGATGCCGATCAGCGCGAGCTCGCGACAGGCCGGGACGTTGGTGCCGCGCAGGTGCCGCATCAACGCGATGCGCGCCGCCAGCACGCTTTCGGCATCGGCCGCGTCGGCCGCCTTCAACGCCGGCACGATGTGGGTGGCGCGCAATTCGCTCATCAGCACCAGCGGACGCGGGGCGCCCTGGGTCGTCGGGTTGCGCAGCTCCTCCCTCAGCGAGGCGCGCAGCCGCGCCTCGGCGTCGGGCACGTCGGCCAGCACCAGCCCGACCAGCGGCAGGGTGCGCGCTTCCACCATGGCATTGTCGACCATCTGGGTGTCATCGTCGGTCAGGGCCTCGAGCCCGTAGACCGCACCGGCCGCGGCCAGCGCGCCGGCGATCGCCGCCGCCACCGCCCGCGTCAGACGCTGCCGGGACGAGGCAGTGCGGCCAAACAGATAGAGGGCGGCACCGGCCGACACGGCCACGGCGACGACGACGGCGATCTTCTCCACCAGCTACTCCTGTTTGCACGCCCGGCCGGACATGGTAATCGCGCTACCCTGCCGCATGGATGCGGTAGAATGTGGGCAACGCAGACGCCATCCATGCCGATCCATGTCGATGTCTACCACCCCGGCCGCCTGGTCATCGTCGTCGTCCGGGGCGCTTTCACGGCGGACGACGTCCGCGACGCGGTCCAGCAGGGGCTGGCAAGCGACGTCCTGCACTATGGCAAGATCATCGACATTTCCTCACCCACTTCGCCTTTGGACAAGACTGGAGTCGAGGTGATGGCGAATCTCGTTCTCAGCCGGACAGGCGACAAGACGCTGGGGCCGCTGGCTTTCGTCGTCAGTCCTGGCCAGGCAGCCGACAATGCCGAAGTGTTCGCCAAGCTCACCGGAGGCCTGCGCCCCGTGAGGGTTTTCCACAGCCTTCACGAGGCGCGAAAGTGGCTCGCCGAGAACGCCCGGCCGTAGCTGCGGCCAGGGTCCATCGGGCCTTGGCGTAATTCCTATTCGAAGCAGCGGGCGCTGCGGATGGTGCAGGAGTTGCTGGGCACCCGCGCATTGCATTCGTTCCAGGCGGATTGTTCCGCGGCCTGCCTGGTGGGAGCAGCGCCGTAGCCCGAGGCCTGCCCATTGTCGCTGTGGGCGTAGGCGATGCACCGCTGTTGCGCGCTCATCCGGATCGCGCATTCCAGCGGCCCGCATTCGGCCAGCGCAGAGGTCTCGGCCGCCTCGCGCGTCGCCATGCCGGCCGACACGCCGAACAGGCGCTCGTTGTCGGTCGCGACGGCTCCCCACACTTCCTGGGCCTGGGCCGTCGCACTCGTCGCGAGCAAGGTCGCGAGGAGGATCGTGAACTTCTTGATCATCGAGTGTTCTTTTCCAGAAACGTGCGGAACCGGTCAATCGACTCCTGCAGGAACTGCGGTCCCCGCCAGTCCTTCTGGACGTCGATGTTGGGCGCAAGCGCCGCAATCTCGTCGCTGGTATGGGCAGGGTGCGGCTTGTCGGTGCCTGGCTGCAGCAGCAGAGGCGTCCGGCAGTTCCTCACGAAGTCGCGGGTGACCGAGAAGACGAAGTCCGGACCGAACATGTTCCGGCCGAAGCTCTGGATCGTGGCCTCGGAGATCGAGGGATCGCGCGCCCGCACGGTCTCGCTATAGCCCTGCACGGCCGCATCCCAGATGTCGCGGTTCTCCCACAGCCCGATCGGGTTCTGCAGCACGGCGGCGGCGACGCGGTCCGGCGCCTGTTCGATCGCCTCGAAGCAGTAGCTGCCGCCGATGCAGCCGCCCATCACCGCGAAGCGCCCGAAACCCAGATGGTCGATCAGCGCGAGATGGTCGGCGGCAAACGTGTGCCAGCCGTGGTCGGCCTTCACGTCGGCCACCGATCTGCCGGCGTTCCGCTGGTCCATCGAGATGACGGTGAACCTGTCGGCGAGTGCGACACGGGGATCCATCCAGGAACGCGGCGCGCCATCGGCGCCGGGCCCCCAGAACTCGATCGACGAGCGCAGGCCGCCCGGTGCGTAGAGCAGCAGCGGAAAGCCGGTGCCGTGGACCTCGTAGTGGATCTCGGCATCGGGCCGCTTCAGGATCGGCATGCACTCGCCTCCGTTGGATCAACCCTGCGGCTTATAGCCGATCGAATCGATGATCGTCTTCCAGCGTGCGAGGTCGGCCGTCATCCGCTCCGTGACCTGGGCGGGCGTCGAGGTCTCGACATCGAGGCCGAGCCCGACCAGCTTGTTCTGGATCTCGGGAATCGCCAGGACCGCCTTCAGTTCCTTGCCCCAGGCGTCGATCAGCGGGGCCGGGGTCCTGGGCGGCGCGAAGAAGACGTACCAGCCGAGGATCGAGAGCTGCGGATAGCCGAGCTGGGTGATGGTCGGGATGTCCGGGGCCGATGTGGTGGGTTTGACGCCTGACGTGAAGATCACCTTCACCTTGCCGGCGCGGTGATGTTCCAGGAAGTCGGTGATGCCGCCGCAGCCGGCCGCGATATGGCCGCCCTGCAGGTCGGCGACCAGCGGTGCGGCGCCTCGATAAGGCACCGGCTCGAGCGGAATGCCGACCGCCTTGCCGGCCATGACGCCGAAGAAGTGCGTAAAGGACCCCAGGGCCGTCGTGCCGAAGGAGGCGCGGGTCGGGTTCTTTTTCAGCCACTCGACATATTCCTTGAGGGTGCCGACGCCGATGGTCGGCGACACGCAGAAGGCGGTCTGAACCGTCCCGGCGAGCGTGACCGGGGCGATGTCGGTCATCGGGTCGAACGGCACGCCGGGCATGGTGAGCTTCTGCACGATGGTCGCCGACGGCACGTAGGCGATGGTCGTGCCGTCGGTGGGCGCGTTCTTGAGGTCTCCGACGGCGATCGTGCCGGAGGCGCCGGCCTTGTTCTCGATGATGACGTTGCGGCCGGTGCGCTGCTTGAGCGGTTCGGCGAGCAGGCGCGCCATCACATCGGTGCCGCCGCCGGCCGGGAAGCCGACCAGGATCTTCAGCGGCTTGTCGGGCAGGCCGGTCTGCTGGGCGCGCACGCTGGCCGCCAGCGGTGCCGTGAGGGCCGCGCCGGTCATCAGGATCGAAGTGCGTCGGCCGATCTTCTTGATTGTCATTCTTGTTTCCTCCGGATTTGTTTTTGTTACGAAACCAGGCTCCATGCGAGCCCAGCCCGTTCTCGCGCGGACTTGCTCATCTTGATCGATTCGGGATTGGACGAGTTGCCCTGCAGGCCGCGCCGGTACACGCCCTGCGCGATGGCGGCGAGGCGGAACAGGGAGAAAGCGAGGTAATAGTTCCAGTTGGGAATCGATGCGCGCCCGGTCCGTCGGCAGTAGGCGGCGACGTACTCCTGCTCGGTCGGAAGCCCAAGGGCAGCGAAGTCGACGGTGGCGAAGCCGTGCGGCGGCTCCTTGAGGTGATAGCCGAGGCAATTGTAGGCGACGTCGCACAGGGGATGTCCGAGCGTCGACAGCTCCCAGTCCAGCACCGCCACCACCCGCGGTTCGGTCGGATGGACGATCAGGTTTCCCAACCGGTAGTCGCCGTGGACGATGGTGGTGGGATCGCCGTCGTCGGGAATGTTTTCCGGCAGCCAGGACGAGAGTTTGTCCATGGCCGGGATGTCGTCGGTCTTGAGCTCGGCATACTGCCGGCTCCAGCGCGAAATCTGGCGGGCGATGTATTGGCCGCTGCGGCCGTAGTCGCCGAGCCCGACCTTCACGGGATCGACCTTGTGCAGCCGGGCGAGCACGTCGTTCATGGAATTGAAGATCGCCGTGCGCTCGGCCGGAGTCTGACCGGGCATTGCCGGGTCCACGAGGATGCGGCCGGGCACGGCTTGCATGACGTAGAACATCTGGCCGATGACGGAATCGTCGTCGCACAGCAGCCGGGCCGGCGCGACGGGCACGTCGGTCGCGGCGAGGGCGGAGATCACGCGGAACTCGCGGTCGACCTGATGCGCCGAGGCGACCAGCTGACCGGGCGGTTTCTTCCGCAGCACGAAGTCCCGGCGGCCATCCTCCATGTCGGCGGCGACGAAGAAGGTCGGGTTCGAGTGGCCGGAGTCGAACTGCCGGACTTCAAGTCCGCCGCGATAGCTCTCGAGGTTCTCGCGGAAGTAGCGGTCCAGGGAGTCCACGTCGAAACGGTGGCGCTCCATCACGGGGACGGTGTCGGCGTATGTCGGCATGTGGCGTCGAGCGTAGTGTCGGCACGCGCCGTTGCGCAAACACGGCATCCCGCAGGGAGGAACGTGCGGGAACTCGCCTTTCAAATGCGCGTTACTGCGGATCAGCGAGGTTCCTTGTCCCAAAATTCAGTCCTGCGGGTACCGACCGTCCATCTCCGGGGCGGGTCGGCTATACGGCGTCCGCTCATCGTCTTGGCGGTTTGCGCGGTCGGTGTGGTCGCTTATCTGGCGCGCGACTTCCTCATCCCTACCGCCGCCGCGATCGTCCTCGCCTTGATCCTGACGCCGGTCGCCAAGAAACTCGAACGCTTGCGGCTCCCGCCGACCGCTGCAGCAGGCGCGTCCGTTTCGCTGCTCGCCCTGGTGGTCGCAGGCCTGCTCGTGATCTCCGCACCTGCCATATCAACATGGGCCGAACAGGCCCCCTACCTGACCTACACGCTCGAACGGAAGCTCGAGGGGTTGCGCAAGTCGCTGGCCTTCGTGAAGCAGTTCACCGACCGGGTCGAGCAGGCAACCCAGGCGCAGCCCGCGCAAGCCAACACGGAACGGAAGCCGCCCGAGACGGTCGTCGTGCGAGACCAGTCACTGCTCTCGGAGCTGATGAGCACGACACCAGCCGTCCTCCTGCAGATCGGCTACGCAGCCGTCCTGTCGTTCATGATTCTCGCGCACCGTAACGACCACAAGAGGCAGATCCTCCGGGTGCCGATCAACTTCACGACCCGCGTGCGGATTGCGCGAGTCATGCGCGACATCAACGACCGCGTCGGCACCTACCTGTTCGCCCTGGTGGTCATCTACTCCCTGGTGGCGGTCGTCTCGACCATCGTGCTCGCGTTGCTGGGATTTCCCAATCCGATCCTGTGGGGTGTGCTGGTCGGCCTCTCGTCCTTCGTGCCGTTCGTCGGCCCGCCGGTCGCGATCGGCCTGGTCGCCTTCGTGGCGCTCCTGACCTACGACGACTGGCTGCAAATGCTGGCGGCGCCCGCGATCCTCGCGGCCATTCATTTCGTGGAGTCCCAGCTGATCACGCCGGCCTTCGTCAGCCGGCGCTGTGCGCTCAACACGGTTGCGGTGTTTTGCGGCGTGGCCTTTCTCGGATGGATGTGGGGAGCGGTGGGCGCGATCGTGGCGGTGCCGCTGTTGATCCTGATCAGCACCGTCGCCGCGCATCTGCCGTCGCTGCGCTGGCTCGAAGTCCTTCTGTCGGAAGATCGTCCGGTGAGTGAGCGGCTGGCGGTGAAACCGCCGCTGGTTTCAGTGACGCCGGTTCAGGTGCGGCGTCGGCGGGTGGCCACGAAGTAGGCGAGGCCCAGCAGCCCCCAGAAGGCACCGACGATCGCCGAGGCGCCTGCCGGATTGAGCTGGCTCTCCAGTAACGACAAGGCGGAAAACGTCAGAAAGATCGCGCCGACGGCAACGGCAAGTGCGGCACCGACCGTCAGCAGCGCGCGATTCACCGCGTCTTGCGCGGCGGTGCGCAGCGAACGGGCCGCGACAGAGCTTGCCGCGACCCGGAGCAGGGGGCCGATCATCGAGGGTCTCTTTTCCAGACGAGTCCGGACAGGCTTTGGCCGGCTATTGCCGGCGACAAAGCCAGCCTGCGAGGAAGCCGATACCGACCACCGCCGCGAGAGTCGTCAGCGGGCGCGCCTCGGTCTGCTCCACGAGCTTGTCGGTCGCCTTGTTCTTCAGGCTGATCGTGTCCTCGGCGATCGCCTTGGCGGTGTCACCATACTTGGCGATCAGCTCGCGGGCCGAGTTGAGCGTCTCTTCGAGAGCTTCCTCGCCACGGGCCACCATCGAGTGGCCAGTGCCGCTCATCGATTCCGTGAGTTCCTCGAGCTGGGCCTTGAGAAGGGCGATCTCCTTGGCGAGATCCTTGCCGTTGGCGTGGCTGGCAGCGCGCATGGTTGTCCTCCGGATGGATGCAAGATGAAAAATGGGTTGTCTGGCGAACCAAACGCCCCGCGGGGCCGGAGGTTGCGACTCTAACCGTCCCAGACGTTTCGGGGCATGGGCAGGCGCGCAAAATCGGCCTCCCGCAGCGGTCGGTCGTGGCTCACGCCCTCGCGCTCCAACAGCATCATCCACTGGCGGACGTGCTGGCCGGAGTGCCAGGTCGTGCGCTCCAGCAGTTCATGGAGGCTCTGGGCGCCGTAATAAGTCGGGAGCATCCGTGTGGCGTCGGCATCCCCGCGGGCCCACCAGTCGCGGAATCGCTCCTGGACGGCGGCGCCATAGGCCGCCACGGAAGGCATGTCGGCATCGGCCGCCGGCTCCTCGCGGAACGCCGCCTGCACGAGGGGTGTGCCCTGTTCGGCATCGAGGAAGGCCGCGACTACACGGAAGAGATGGAAGGCGAGGGCGCGATAGCTGCGAGGACGGCCTGGTACGTGGATGTGTAGCTTCTCGTACGGCATGAGCGGCAGCAGCCCGATGGCAGCGGTCATGAACCTGTCGAGGCGCGCATGGAGCTCGGGGGGAGAGAGTTCAGGGCCCGATTTTTCCTGCAGGCCGAGAAAGGCCACGATCTCCCGGGTACTCTGGCCGAAGATGAACTCGGCACCGCGTGACAGGACGGGCACGGAACGTGCGCCCAGCGCCTGCAGCTCTGCGAGGCCGGCCGGATCTTCGAGGACGTTGACGGAGACGAAGTCGATCCCACGGATCGATAGAAACTCTTTGAGTCTCAGGCAGCTCGTTCAACCGGGCTGCCAGAAGACCTTCAACGGCTCTGTCATGGCTTGCTCCTGACGTCGCTCAATTGGCGGCCCGGATGCCCAGCATGTCAAGTAGCGTGCGCCAGCGGATGAAATCCGAAGCGAGGCGTACCGCACATTCGTCGGGCTTGGTGACTCCGACGATGACGCCGTACTGCGTGAGCTGATCGCGCGTGTCGCGCATTTCCACGGCGATTCTCAGTTCCCGGTTCCAGACGGCGATGAGGCGTGGCGGCAGGCCGGCCGGTGCGAAGAAGGCATACCAGTCGATGAGCTGCAGTTTTGGAAAGCCGAGTTCGACGACCGTCGGCACGTCCGGCAGCACGGGATTGCGATCCGGCCCGGACGTGGTGAGGATCCTGAGCTTGTTGCCGCGATGCTGGTGCACGAAGGAGGCGAGGCCGCCGCAGCCGGCTGGTATCCGGCCCTGCCCGAGATCGGATGAAAGCGGGCCAGTGCCTCGGAAGGGCACGGGCTCGAGCATGATGTCGTACTGCCGGCCCAGCAGTTGGGCGAAATATTGCGAGAAAGTCTCGGGCGCGGCGGTGCCGAAGCGACGGCGTTCGGGCGGGCCATCCTTCACCCACTGCACATACTCGGCCATCGTGCGGACGCCGATTGAGGGCGAGACGACGAACGCCGTCTCGAAGGTTCCGACGATGCCCAGCGGTGCGAGGTCGTGCGTGGGGTCGAACGGAAAAGTCGAAGGCGAGGTGAGCCGGCCTATCAGGGTCGTGCTGGGCAGCAAGCCGATGGTCGTCCCATCGGGCGTGGCTTTCTTCAGCGATTCACCCATTGCGGCGCCGGCGGCGCCGGGGCGATTCTCGACCGTGACGGGGCGTCCCAGGCGCTGCTGGACGGCAGGCGTGATGGCACGCGCGACGACATCGGCGCCGCCGCCGGACGCAAAGCCGACCCAGATGCGGATGGCGCGGTCGGGCAGTCCGGATTGTGCGGCGGCTGGCAGCGGCAGCAGGGCCGGGCCGGCGGACGCAAGCAGGGCGCGGCGGGAAAGGAAGGACATATGCTTGATCTACGCGTTGAGGCGGTTCCTGGATCGGCTAGGACTTGCGATGGCAGACCACGCAGATCTTGTTGCCGTCGAGGTCGCGCAAATAGGCACCGTAGTAATTGGGGTGATAGTGCGCGCGTAGGCCCGGTGCGCCTTCATCCTTGCCGCCCGCAGCCAGGGCCGCCTCGTGCGCGGCGTCGACGGCGCCGCGGTCGGGAGCCTCGAGGCCGATGGTAATGCCGTTGCCGACCGAGGCGCTCTGCTTGTCGAGCGGGCTCAGGATCCAGAGCTGCGGTCGCCCGCCGGCCGGGCCGTAACCGACGGCGTTTGGGTAATCCATGTGACGCACCAGGCCGAGCGGCTGCAGCAGCGCATCGTAGAAGGGCTTGGCCTTGGCCACGTCGTTGCTGCCGATCGTCACATGACTGAACATGGATCGTCCCTCCCCGGGCTCACTCCCTCAGGATGACGTAGTCCCCGGGCGCGGCAAGCCAAAATGATCGCGCAAGGTGGTGCCTTCATAGGCGGTCCGGAACATTCCGCGCTTCTGGAGGAGGGGCACGACCTCGGCCGCGAATACGTCGAGCATCGAGGGGAGCAGGGGCGGCATCAAGTTGAAGCCGTCGGCGGCGCCGTCGTTGAACCAGTCTTCGATCAGGTCGGCGATCTGCTCGGGCGTGCCGGCGGTGGTGAAGTGACCGCGTGCGCCGGCGAGATAGGCGAGCAGCTGGCGCAGGGTGAACTTCTCGCGCCGGACCAGCCCGACGATCACCTCGGTGCGGCTGCGGGCGGCCTGGACGGTGCCGGGATCGGGGAAGTCCTCGGCCGTCAACGGGCGGTCGAGCGGCAGATGCGAGAAGTCGTGGCCGCCGAAGCGGCCGCTCAGGCGTTTGCGTCCGACTTCCGGATCGGTGAGTTCGTTCAGCTCCTCCGCGAGCCGCTTCGCCTCCGTCTCGGTCGAGGCGATCACGGGGCTGAGGCCGGGCAGGATCAGCACATGCTCTGACGGACGGCCTTCGGCCGCCGCGAGCTTCTTGAGGTCGGCATAGAATTCCTGCGCTGTGGTCTTCTCCATCTGGGCGGTGAAGACCGCCTCGGCATGGCGTGCGGCGAAGCGGCGGCCGGTGTCGGACGAGCCTGCCTGCACGAACACCGGCCGGCCCTGCGGTCCGCGGGGCATGTTGAGCGGGCCGGCGACGCGATAATACTTGCCCTCGTGATTGATCGGCCGGATGCGGTCGGCGCGGGCATAGTGGCCGCTCGCGCGATCGTCGAGCACGGCATCGTCGGCCCAGCTGTCCCACAGCGCCTTGGCGACCTGCACGAATTCCTCGCCGCGCTCGTAGCGCTCGTCGTGGCTCACCTGCCCCGCGCCGCCGAAGTTGCGCGCGGCCGGGGCCAACCAGGAGGTGACGATGTTCCAGCCGACCCGTCCGCCGCTGATATGGTCCAGAGAGCCGAACTGCCGCGCGAGGTTGAACGGCTCGGAGTAGGTGGTCGACGCCGTGGCGATCAGGCCGATGCGTTGCGTCGAGCCGGCGATGGCGGCAAGCGCCGTGATCGGCTCGAGCCAGGTGCTGGCGGCATGCGCCACGGTGTCGGCGAGTGCCAGCTGGTCGGCCAGGAAGATCGAATCGAAAAGCCCGGCTTCGGCCCGCCGCGCGAGGTCGCGGAAATACTCGATGTCGGTCAGCGCCAGCGGCGAGGAGTCGGGATGCCGCCACGAGGCTTCGTGATGGCCGCGGCTCTGGATGAACAGATTGAGGTGCAGCTGTCGCTTCATCTCCTCACTGTGCAGCCGGCGCGTAGACCGACGCAAGCTGGCGCGACACGAGTCGGGCGTAAAGGCCGCCGCGCGAAACCAGCGACATGTGCGTGCCGCTTTCCGCCACGCGGCCCTCATCGAGCACGACGATCAGGTCGGCGTCGCGCACGGTCGAGAGGCGGTGGGCGATCACA
>JAESFK010000119.1_pt1 | contig 67472 bp, 79 predicted proteins | sample 9269391 | NCBI WGS metagenome assembly JAESFK01 (sample SAMN14506231, study PRJNA617097) | algae metagenome | isolation source: Drouetiella hepatica UHER 2000/2452 and co-occurring heterotrophs from... | place: Slovakia: Slovak Paradise National Park, Hrabusice, Kosice Region | collected 2000-01-01
CGACTTCCTTCAGGTAGGGATTGGAGCGCAGCGCGTCGGCGAACAGATCCTGGAAGAAGTAGGTGCCCATCCAGCCGAAGTTTCCCTCCGCCAGGCTGGCGCGCACCTCGGTCGAGGTCTCGATGATGTAGTCCTTCCCCTCGGGCCCGAAGTAACTGTAGGTGCGCAGCGTGCCGGTCAGGCTGGACAGGTCGATGCCGTCGCTCATCACCTTGTTCGAGCCATAGACCGTATCGAGGAAGCGCGTGAAGCTGCTCTCGGGAAAGGTCAGGTTCATGTCGCTGGCCAGGTTGGTCTGGAAGACCCGGTGCGCGCGATCGACGAAATAGATGTGCTGCACGCCGTACTTGCGGGTGAGCGCATCGAGTTCGGCCACGGTGAGGTCCCCTGGAGCGCGGCCGGTCCTGTCGAGCTCCGCCGCGATCTGCGGCAGGACCTTTTCCATGTGCGCGACGATTTCCACATGCTGCGACCGCAGCAGCGTCTCGAAGACGGCGAAACGATCGGAAAGGCTGCTCTCCAGCCTGTGGATCTCGGCATCCTGCTTCTCCGAGACCAGCCGGTACATGGCCATCGAGGCCACGACCGTCGCGCCCAGGCTCACGGCCAGCATGACCGCGAACAGGAAGACGCTGACCTTGCGCTTCAATCCCATCGAATGCCCCCTCCTCCAAGGTCCCGGAGAGCGGGGACGCAGGCTCCTACCTCGAGACGCCGAAGAACAGGTTGGGAAACTACAGTGCGATGTCGGGGAAGGCGATGAGGATCCGCACGCCGACGAAAGTCACCAGGACGTAGGGGATGCCCGACCGGTAGATGTCGCTCTACGTCACACTCGGCGGCGCCACATTCGCGGCAGTTGATTTAACCAATGCTCTATCCGCCGGCTGCAACGTCGGAGCCTCCGCCGGGTTAACGGGTCCTGACCATTCCAACGAGGAGGAGCGAACCATGGACCACAGCAAGCATGCCCGCCTGACGGCGACCGAACTCACCGCGGAAATCCTCGAGGACGCCACGATCTACGGCCCGGGCGACGAGAAGATCGGCTCGGTGGCCCATCTGCATGGCTCGGGCCCCTCGGCGCAGGTCGTGATCGACGTCGGCGGCTTCCTCGGCATCGGTGCCAAACCGGTGGGCGTCCCGATCGCCGGCCTCGAATTCATGCGCGACGAAGACGGCGACGTGCATGCCGTGACCACCTGGACCAAGCAGCAGCTCAAGGCAATGCCCGAGCACCACGACCGGTAGGCGTACGCCGCAGTCGGAAGGCCGTCAGTACTGCGACGGCCGCTCCGCACAGGAGCAGCAGATCCATGCCGGCGACGGGCCAGAGGTGACGCTGCGCGAGGCTGCGCCACAGGTAATCTCCCGTCGTGAGCCCGTTGAGGAGCACCGCGCCGATCGCCAGCGCGGCGATTGCCGTGCATTGCTCCGCCCAGGCCACACGCGGCCTGGTCCATGCGTGGACGAACGTCAGCAGCCAGACCAGGTAGAAGGTCCAGATCTCCAGCTCGCGGCGCTCCGCGCCCCACGCCGCGGCGTCCGAGGACAACAGCCTGTTGGCGACGAAGAAGGCGAGCGTGGCGGCCACGATCCCGCCGACGGAGCCGGCGGTCAGGCCCTCGACGAAGCGTACGCCGCGCAGCCCGAGCTGGGCGTGGCGCTCGCGGCGCGATTCCAGCCAGAAGAGGAACCCCGTGGCGATCAGGACGCAGCCCGCGAGGCCCAGGGCGAAGTAGATCCAGCGCAGGCTCCAGTGATCGAACTGGATGAAGTGGAACCCGGTTATGAACCGGTGGACGTTCATGACGGGCTTTCCCGTGTTGCTCGACAGGACGGCGCCCGTCCCCGCGTCGAAGTAGACCGCGTCGACCGGCATGGTCACGCGATCGTCGACGAACGACCGGCGCACCTCGACATAGGCGTTGGCATCGCCACGATGGAACACGCGGAACAATTGCGGCGTCCCTCCTTCCCACCGGCGCGACGCCTCCGCCACCATGGCATCCAGCGATGCCGGTGGCGGCCCGGGACGATTGAGCCGCGGCCGCGCATAGATGCCGTAGGACTCCTGCACGAAGGCCTGCCGGTCGCCGCGATAGGACATCTCCCAGGCGCCGGAGAAGTAGACCGTGAAGAAGATGACCAGGCCCGACAGCGTGATGAAGAAGTGGAAGGGCAGCGCGAGCACGCCCGTGACATTGTGCAGGTCCAGCACGAGCCGCCGCGGCTTGCGGTCGAACCGGAAGGTGAAGAAATCAGCGAAGATCTTGCGGTGGATGAAGACCCCTGAGACACAGAGCGCCAGCATCGCCATGCCCGCGAAGCCGACGATCCAGAGGCCCAGCGACCATACCCTCAGATGAAGGTTGACGTGGAACGGATAGAGGAAGCCCGACCCGCCCCACGTGCCGGAGTCCGGAAGAAGGGCCGACGTCGAGGGATCGGCGTGGCGGTATCGCAGCCTGCCCGGCCCTTCGAGGTAGCCGACACGGGCGACCGGCTCGCGGTCGCCTGGAAACAGAACGAGCCATTGCGGCGACGCGCCGATCACCGGCTGCAGTTCGCGGGCGAGCGCGTCCACCGACTTCAGCCCGGCCGGCGCCAGCCGGGTCGCCGGCATCATCCAGCGGTCGATCTCGCGGTCGAACACCGACAGGGTGCCCATCCAGAAGACCGCGAACAGCACCGCGCCGACGCACACACCCGCCCAGGTGTGCAGCCAGTTCATGGAGGTGCGGAAGGTCTGCTCCATGTCGGTCGCGCGGTCCCGAGTCCTCCTAGAAATCCGCCGTCAGCGACAGGCGGAAGGTGCGCGGGGCGCCGAGGAACATGAACGTCGCCGTCTGGTTGCTGCCCGCCCAGTAGTTGGCATCGAGGACGTTGTCGACATCGAACCGGGCCACCAGCATCTTCCCCTTGGCACCCGGATTCTCGAAGCTGTAGCGGGCCCCGAGATCGAAGCGAGTCCATTGCGGCATCATGCGCCGCGGATAGGTCGTGTCGATGTACTGCGCGCCGGTGTAGATCGCGCGCCCCGCCAGGGTGAGGCCCGGCACGAACGGCAGGTCGACCTCGCCCGACAGGTTGAGCGTGAACTGCGGCGTGAAGGGCGCGACCCAGCCGTCGGCGGCTCCGCCCGCCGTCTTGGCGAGCACCGGATTCAGGAACACGGCGCCGCCCAGGAGGCGGAATCCCTTTGCCGGTTCGCCGAACACGTTGAGTTCTAGGCCCTGGTTGACCTGCTGCCCGTTCACGTTCTGGGTATTGGTGGCGGTGTTCGTGATGACGCTGGGCTGGGTGATCTGGAACAGCGCCGCGGTGGTCGTGAAGGTTCCCCAGTCGACCTTCACGCCGACCTCGATCTGGTTGGACACGTAGGGCGGCAGGATCGTGCCGGCATTGGCGAACGGGACCTGCACTACGGTGCCCTGCTGCAGGCCCTGGATGTAGTTGCCGTACAGCGAGACGTTCTCGAGCGGCTTCACGATCAGCGCCACGGCAGGGCTGACGACGGTCTGGTCGTAGTTCGCGGTCACGGCGCCGGTCACGGCATTGTAGTTGGTGGACTGGACGTTCTGCGCCCGCAGGCCGGCGGTGAGTTGCACGCGGTTGTTCAGCGAGGAGATCGTATCGGCGATGCCGATGCTGTTGAAGCCGGAGGCCGACGTCTTGTTCGCCGCCGGGGTCGGGATATTCGGCCGCGCGATCAGCGTCGCGTTGTAGATGTTGGTCGCAAAGGCCCCGCCCTGCGAGACGTTCACCTGGCCGTTGGTCTGCTGAAGGGTCGACGCGGTGAGCGCAAGCTCGTGGTTGACGTCCGCCGTGCTGAACAGGGCGCGCAGGCCGCCCTGGGCCGTCAGACTCGTCGTGTACTGGCTGAAGTTGAGTGGCGCCAGCGCCGTGCCGGCGCCATTGAAATTCGTGATGGTCGTCGCTGCCGAGTAAAGGCCGCCCATGCGGTAGTCGTGGCCGCCGGCCGACGCGTAGAGCGTGACGTTGTCGGTGATGTCCATCTCGAGCCGGAGGACACCGAAGGCATCCTTGCGACCCTGGAAGCCCCAGGGCTGCGCGGTCGGATTGGTGCGGGCGTTCGGCGCATACGGGAGTTGCACGCCCGGCGCCAGGGTCAGGTAGGGCGTGATGCCGGAGATGTACTGGTTCTGGTATCCCAGATCGGCCGAGAGCCGCACGCGCTCTCCGCGGACGTCGAAGCCGAGGACTGCCAGCGCCCTCTGATCCGCATTGTACTGGACATCGGTCTGGCCGCCCCGGAACACGCCGTTGAAGCGCACGCCGAATTCCTTGTCCTCGCCGAAGCGGCGCCCGAAATCGATATGCCCACCGAACTGGCTGCCGGAGATGTAGCTCGCCGTCGCCTGCGTCAGATCCTCGTTGGGCGCCCGCTTGGGAACGACGTTGATGTTGCCGCCGATCGAACCGAAGGGCGGGATGCCGTTCAGCAGCGCACTCGGCCCCTTCAGCACCTCCACCCGCTCGGCCATCTCCGCCATGATCGACGAGTTGGGCAGCATTCCATAAAGGCCGCCGTAGGAGGTGTCCGAATTGTCGACGGGAAAACCGCGGATCTTGACCTGATCGGTACCGGGACTGTTGTCGCCCCGGGTGATCCGGACCGACGGGTCGTCGATCAACACGTCGCGCACCGTCTTCGCCTGCTGGTCCTGCGCCTTCTTCGCCGTGTAGTTTGACTGGTTGAACGGCGTATCCATCACGGCGCGATTGCCCAAGAGGCCGAGCTGGCCGCCGGTCGCGACCTGCCCGCCGGCATAGACCGGGGGCGCGTTGTCGATCATCGCCTGCGGCGGCACGAGGAAGGCGCCCTGCACCTGCACGGGATCGAGCTGCATCGCGCCGCCGACGTCCGGCGCACCGGAGATCGTGACCGTATTGGCCGAGGTGAAGCGGAACCCCACGCCGGTTCCCGCGAGCAGCTGCTTGAGGGCCTGCTCGACGGTCATGCTCCCGCCGATCGCGGTGCTCGTCTTGCCCGCGACGGCGGTGTTGTTCACCACGATCTGCACGCCCGCCTGCTGGCCGAATGCGGTCAGCGCCTGCGCCAAAGGCTGTGACGGTACATTGAAGGTCGCCGGGCGGCCTGCCTGCGCCTGTTGCGATCCGCCGGCCGGGACGCCCTGGGCGAACACGTCGCCGGCCAACAGGGAACCCGCCGCAACGACGGCAACCGTGATCCTCGAAAACACAGACCTCTCCCCCGAAAGTCCGTTGCCGGCGGGTCACGGAACGCGATGCCGCGAGCAACAGGCTCGCACCTGGAACAAGACTGATGGGGACGGGTCGACTTAAGCGAAAATCGCAAAAAAGTTCGCGTCGCGCTTAGCGCTTCGAAATGACCGACAGGTAGGGCGTGATCTGACTGAGCTGCCCGTGCTGCGATTCGGCCAGCGCGTTCAGCGCTTCGCGCGGGCGCGCGAGATCGATCACGCCGGAGATCGACCGGTCGTTCAGCGAGGGATCGCGCACGACGATCACGCCGGGAAGATGGCGGCCGAGAATCTCCACCATCTCGCCGACGGTGGCGTCGTGCACCACCAGCTGGCGGGCCCGCCACGTAGCGACCGTCGACGCCACGACCTGGTCGTGCTTCACCGACCTCGACTGCCTGTCGTAGACGAGCCGATCGCCCGCGCCGAGGCGGCTGACCTCGGCGGTGGCGCCCGACGTCACCTCGACCGTGCCGGACTGCACGGCGACCGTGATCGAACTCGCCAGCTTGTCGACACCGAACGCGGTCCCCGTGACCCGCACCGACACGTCGGCGGCCGTCACCCGGAAGGGCAGGTCGGGATTCGGGTGGACCTGGAAGAAGGCCTGTCCGGCAAGGAGGATCACCTTCCGCTCGGCTCCGGAATACTCGACGGCGATCGCGCTGTCGGCGTCGAGGCTCGCCAGGCTGCCGTCGGGCAGCACGACGTCGCGCAACTCGGCGACGCCCGTGATGTGATCGGCCTGGAGATGCCGCTGTATCACGGGCGCCGCAACCAGCAGCAGGCAGGCGGCGGCCAGCATGGCGCCGGCGCCTGCCCAGAACAGGCGCGGGGGGCGACGCGGCTTCAGTCGCACGACGTCGGTAGGCGGGACCGGCGTCGCGATCAATCCCGGCGGCAGCTTGCCGAGGCGCGCCCATGTATGCTCGGCCGAACGGAACGCCGCGCGATGGGCTTCGTTCTGCTGCAACCAGTCCTCGAATTCCTGCCGCAGTGCGCCGTCGCCCGGAGACGCTTCGAGCCGCAGCAGCCAATGGGCCGCCTGAAGCCGGACCGGGTTGTTCTTGCTGTTGGTTCCGTTCACAGAGGTTTCCCCGGTGCGAGGCTGCGGAAGCTTCCATCCTCCCCGACAAGTAGACGGTTGTCGCGGCGCCGACTTAAGAACGGCCTGCAAAAAATAGTGCCGTTACCTGTCGTCGTCGCCGAGCAGACGTTGCATGGCATGCACCAGCGCCTCGGCGACGATCTGGTGGGTGCGCGGGACCGACAGTTTGAGATGGTTCGCCACTTCCTGAAGCGGCCGTTCCTCCAGCTTGTACATCCGGAAGGCAAGCTGGGTTCGTTCGGGCAGTTCCTGGATCGCGTCCAGCAACGCCCGGAACTCGTCGCGCTGCAACACGACATCCTCGGCCGTGGGTGTCGCCGCGGGCAGCGCCTGCCAGGTCACGCTCGCCGGCGACTGCGGGACTTCCCTCACCCGGCGCTTGCCCCAGTCGAGCGCCAGGTTCCGGACGATGGAGTAGAGGTAGCTCAGCGGGTGGCCGATCTCCTGCCCCTTGGCGTCCCGCGATGACAGGCGCAGCCAGGCTTCCTGCACCACGTCCTCGGCAATCGCCCGATCGCCCAGGAACCTGTTGGCATAGTTCAACAGGTCGTCGCGATGCTCGATGTAGACGGAAAGAGACGTAGGCGACGGTGCCAAAGGTCGGTCCGAAATGCGAATTATTCGCAAATCCTATAGACGGATCATCGGCTGAATTCAATCGCGCGAGCACGCCTGTGATCAGAAAGTGCCCATCCTGAAACGCTGTGGGAAGCGGCCTCCGTCGGCCGTGACGATTGCATCGTCATCGAACGCGTCGGCAGTTCGATGGTTCATCGTGTTTCTACCCCGTCAGCATTCGCCTTTTACAGTGCCCTCACGGGGGCGCGGCGCCTTTCGCGTTCATTTCGGGAAGCGGGCGACCATGTCGCGCTTTTCCTCCTCGGCCGGAGCCCCTAGAACGACCTGCCCGGGGAGCATCAGCAGCAGAGGACAAGCTCTTGAATGGTCGAACGATGGCGAATGCCATCATGATGTCCGTCTCCATTCTGATCGGTTTGATCTTTGCCGAAGGCGCCGCGCGCATTCTGGCGGGATTGCCCCTCACCCAGCTCGAACTGCCCGTTCGCCTGGTGAACATCGGAAACGACACGACGGCCGAGCGCCTCGACGACGTGCCGCGCGCAGCCTCGGTGGAACGCGCCTGGTTCTTCACCGATCCGCCGCCGCTGCCCAACCGCAAGCCGGTGCCGCCCGAGGCGGTGGAACTCGACCGCGCGCTGCAGAAGGCAGGCACGTCGTTCCAATCGCCGGAAGCCTTCAAGATCTGGAACTCGGTGCTGGTGGGCGACCCCTGCAAGAGTCCGTTCTTTGCCAACGCGCCGGGCTCGCTCGAACTCTTCGACCCCGACGACGGCAAGCCCAACCCGCCCTTCCGCTTCAGGCCCAATACCACCTCGCCGATCGGGCTGGTGACCAACCAGCTGGGCTGGCGCGGGCCGCCGATCGACTTCGCGCGCGCGCCGAAGACGATCCGCATCGTCTTCGCCGGCGCCTCGACGACGGCGGACACGCACCAGATGCCCTATTCCTACCCGGAGTTCATCGGGCATTGGCTCAACCTGTGGGCCGCGAAGAACCGGCCCGACCTCAGAATCGAAGTCGCCAGTGCGGCGCGGGAATCCATCAATTCGGAGGGAATCGAGTCGATCGTCCGCACCGAGATCGTACCGGCCAAGCCTGACCTGGTGATCTATCACGAGGGGGGCAACCAATTCAGGCTGGAAAGCCTGGTGGCGTCGATGCCCCAGGGCGAGAAGCCGCAACCGCTGAAGCCGCGCGAGCCGCCGGGCCCCGCCTGGCTCAACGCCCTTGCGCGTTACTCCGACATCGTGCGCCGCATCCAGACGTTGCGCGCCTCGGAGGACCTGCCGTCCACGGGACTGGAGGCGCCGAAGCCCGACTACCAGCTCACCTGGCCGAAGGATCTCTCCGAGACCGATCCCGACATCGCACGCAAGGACCTGCCGGTATCGCTCACCCAGATCCTGGGCGACCTCGACCGGATCCAGGCCGACCTGAAGCCCATCGACGCCGAACTCGCGGTCACCTCGTTCCTATGGATGGTGAAGGACGGGCTGAAGCTCGACCCGGTCCGCAACCGCATGACCTGGGACTATCTGAATCTCTACATGTACCCTTGGCGCTATCGTGACCTCGAGCGGCTGGCGACCTTCCAGAACCGGGTGCTGAAGAAATACACGCAGGAACGCGGCATCGACTTCATCGACGTCGCCGGTACGATGCCGTTCGATCCCGACCTCTATGCCGACGGCGTCCACACGACCTATCCCGGGACGCGCATGAAGGGCTGGGTGATCCTGCAGCAGCTCGTCCCGCTGATCGAGGCGCGCCTGAAGTCGGGGGCCTGGCCGAAGCCCCAGCCCGCGATGGACAGCTCTCCGCCCTGGTTCAGGACGCCACCGCGCCGCATCGAGGTCAGCTGCAAGTAGCGAGGCGGGCAACGGCGCGGCTGCCCAAGCAGAGTGCCTTCATCGCCGGCCTTTTCTTCGCGTCGTGAGCGCAATGTTTTGCGCTCCGTATCACAACGCCGTGAGTGTCTGCAGTGGCATGAAAACCACTTCCACCACCTGTGCGTAGTAAACGGCAGTAACCGGCGTTGTGTGGCTTCGTCTACGGAGCGGAAAATTGGATATGTCAGCGAACGGCCATCTGAAGCAGCTCATGGTCGACAACCTCAAGGATTGTGCACTGATATTGCTCGATCCGAACGGCAAGGTCTTGAGCTGGAATGCCGGAGCGAAAAATCTGCTCGGCTATGAAGAGGTTCAGGCGGTCGGCCAACCGTATGCCAGGATCGTGCCGCCCGAGGCGCGCGCCCCTAACGGCGCACCGCTCTCCCTGACCATTGCACGAGAGAAGGGGCGGCACGAAGAGATCGGACAGCGGATTCACTGCAACGGCACCGACTTGGTGCTGCACGAGGTCGTGATCCCGTTGCACGACCCGCAGCACAATCTGATGGCATTCGGCCTCATGATGCACTCGGTCGAAGCTGCAAGGCGGGCCGCGGACGGTACTGCCCCCCGGCCGCCGATCGTGGCAGACGCGTCACTCCCCACAGTGCTTCTGGTCGATGACGACGACCAGGTCCGGATGACCGCCGAGTGCGTGCTCAAGGACCAGAACTACGAGGTGATCGCGGTCGCGAGTGGCACGGAAGCGCTCGATGTGTTGAGAGGCAACGAGAGCATCGACGTGCTCTTCACCGATGTGATCATGCCGGGCATGGATGGCGGCGAGCTTGCGGAGCAGGCGCGACTGATCCGCCCTGACCTGAAGATCCTCTTCACGTCGGGCTACTTCGAACATGCGCTGATCCAGAAGGGCAACATTACGGCCAACGCAAATCTGCTCGTGAAGCCCTATCGCCCAAGGGATCTCGCCAGGAAGATGAAGATCATCCTGGCGGACGACGTTGCCGGATCGAACGAACTTCAGTTGGACGAGGCCTAGCCTTCACGGGGCATAGGGAGCACGGCAGTGCCCCGCCCGGACTGCAATCGTCCAGCCGTCGCTCCAGGTGGCCGGAGACGCACAACGACGATGGATGCTCACGCACCTTGTCTTGCCGTGCGGAGCATCGCCGCGCTGGCGGCGTTGCTTTTCGCCTGGGTAGCGCCGTCCGCCTCGGCCATGTCCTTCTCGACGCTCGCCCTGCCCAACGGCATGCGGATTGTCCCAGGTGCAGGAGACCGTGCGCGAAAGTCCGTTCATCGCCAACATTCGCCACGTCACCTGATGAACGCCTGGCGACGGCGGCGATTGCCACGCGCCCGGCAGGAAGGGCATGGTGGCCATCACGCCGCGGGCGGCGACGGGGAGAGACACGTGACGACCTTGGGCAACATTCTGTGGCACATCCCCTTCCTCGGGTTCCTCACCGCGGCCTTCTACTGGCTGCTCGGCCTGCTGCTCACCCTGCTGGTCGTCACCGCGCCGCTCGGCCTCGGGCTGATGGAGTTCGGCAAGTTCCTGCTGGCGCCGTTCGGCAACGAGATGGTGAGCAAGTCGGACCTCGACATGCCGCAGAACCCCCTGTGGCGCGCCTACTCGACGCTGGTGATGATCCTCTACCTGCCGTTCGGCGTCGTGTTCGTGATCCTGAACGCGATCCAGGTGTTCGCGCTGTGCCTGTCGATCGTCGGTATCCCGGTCGCCCTGGTGATCGCCAAGTCGCTGGGGACAGTGCTCAATCCGGTGAACAAGGTCTGCGTTCCCTCGGAAGTCGCGCAAGAGATGGCGCGCCGCAACGCCCGCGCCGAGATCGACCGGCGCCGCGGCTGAGGCGGCATCGCGATCAGCGGGGAGCGGTATCCGGCACCGGTTCGCGGTCCCTCACCTCGGGTCGCTGTTGCGCGAGTTCTTCGGCCAGCCTCTTCTCGGCAAAGGTGCGCTGCGCCTCGTCGAGCTGGCCGCTCGCAAGCTGCTTCGTCAGGTTTTCGATGTTCTTGCGACGGATGAAGTCCTGCATGTGATGCACCCCTTGGGCTGGACTACCGGCTCCATAAGGCGCTCATATCGACTGTACTGCAACCACCGGACGAGGCATCGAGATATGCGGCGCCGGGAGGATCAGGCGCCGAACGCCGCGCCGAGCGCACCGATGATGCCGCCCAGGAGCACGAGATAGCCGAAGGTCGCGAGGAGAAGTTGGCGAGAGCTGTCGTCCATGTCGGTATCCCCGTATCCGTTCACTGGTTGGAGTGATCTGCGGGAAAGCGAACGACAGCGACGCGCAAGCAGTTCCGGCGATGGCCGCCGTGACGGACGATCGCCGCGAGGCGTGTCCTGACAACCACACTCGCGACCCCGGACGGCGGCGCACCTTCCCGGGACCACGGGCGCATGTGGTGCCTGACAGCAATGCGCGGTGCCTGCGCATTCAGGTGCTGATCGCCGTCCCCACTCGCCCTATTCGACGGGGCGGACCTTCCGGGGCGGCATGGACTGCGCGATTTTGAACTCGCTCCGGAGTTCGGGGATCGTCAGCATTCCGGGGCGCAGCAGCAGGCGCGCGACGCCGGAGTTGCGGCGGTTTTCCTCGGGCCAGATCGCTCGGCGCGCCAGCGCCCGGGAGTCATCGTACTTTCCTGCACGGAGCGCGATGATCGACGCCGCGAGGCAGCGCTGCTCCCATTCGCCGAACGCGCCGACGCCGATCTCCAGCGCGTCGAGGATCCGGGTGATGGCGTCGATGGCCATCGCCTTCTTGTCTTCGGAAGCCAGCCCTTCGGACGAGAGGGCGAGCGATTTGCGGAGGGTTTCGATATCGGACATCGGCGTTTCCTAACCCATATGGCGCGGCTGCGCATGAGGTGTGATGTCTCGTCCGTCACCGGCGGTCTCGCGCCGGTCTGCGAAAAGACGAGAGCCGCCGTTCACGATCTCGCCTTCCGGCCGAGATCGCGGGCCAGACCGACGAATTCCTTGAGGGCGGCGGAGGGATTGCGCCGGCCGGGATAGTAGAGGCAGAGGTCGGCGATCGGCGGTGTCCAGTCGTCGAGCGCGCGCACGAGGCGGCCGGCGGCGATGTCGTCACGCACATCCTGCTCCAGGAAGAAGCCGATGCCCACCCCTTGCAGCACCGCCAGGCGGGCCAGGCTGGCTTCGTCCAGGGTGATCGGCCCGTTCACCTCGACCAGGAGCGTTTCCCCGCGCTTCTCGAAATGCCACCGTAACAACGCACCGTTGGGCAGCCGGGTGCGGAGGCAGCGATGCCGGTCGAGATCCATCGGCGCAAGCGGCGTGCCGTGCTGGCTGAAATAGGCCGGGGACGCCACGACGGCATGGCGCTGCGGCCGGCCGAGCGGGACGGCAATCATGTCGGCGGGCACCAGGTCCGCGCGGCGCACGCCCAGGTCGAAGCCGTCGGCCACGATGTCGACCAGCCTGCCCTCGGTCACGAGGTCGACATGTACCGCGGGATGGCGGCGCAGGAACTCCAGCACCAGCGGCGCCATGATCTCGCGCGCGCCCGATGCGAAGGCATTGATGCGCAGCGTTCCGGAGGGCGTCGCCTGCTGCGCGCGCACCGCCTCCATCGCGCCATGGAGGTCGCGCAGGGCCGGCCCCGCCTGCTCGACGAAGGCGCGGCCGGCGTCGGTCAGCGAGACGCTGCGTGTCGTCCTGTTGAAGAGGCGCACGCCTACGCTCGTCTCGAGCTTCGCCACCGCATTGCTCAGCGCCGTCGTCGACAGGCCGAGCGCCCGGGCGGCGCCGCGGAACGAGCCTTCGCGGGCGACGGCGAGGGCGGCGTCGAACTCGCCCAGCCCAACCCCGTTCACTGCTTTTTGTCCCGATTGCCGTGACGGCTCATCCCTCTTTATCCGACTTATCGGGACTTTCGTACAGGCTTACATCGAGCGGGACAGACACACGCGAAGATCCGCGACGAAAGCAACATTGTTGCGCCAGCGCTCACCACGGCATGGGATTCAAGGGGTGCGACATTCGTTTCAGTCGTTTCGTTTATTTCGTTCGTTTCGTTTATTCGCCATGACTCCGGCTTTTCAACGGCCTGTCAGGTGCCGGAGAGGTCCCAGCCGCCGATCTTCTCGTAGATCGCATCGCGGAGGTGCCGGATATCGGCATTCAGGACCGCCAGGCGCTGCGCCGTCTCCCCTGAAAAGGAAAGCAGCGCGTCGCCCAGACAGCCCGCCCTGGTGCGCAACGCGCGACCCTCTTCGGTCAGCTGCACGAAGACCTGCCGTTCGTTCTCCGGATTGCGCGCCCGATGGACCAGGCCCGCCTCTTCGAGGCGCTTCAGCAGCGGCGTGAGCGTGCTGGACTCGAGCCCCAGCCGATCGGCGATGACGCCGACCGCCTGCCGGTCCTCGCGCCACAGCACATTGAGCACGAGATACTGCGGATAGGTCAGCCCCAGCTCGTCCAGCAACGGCTTGTAGGCGCGCTGGATCGCCATGTTCGCCGAATAGATCGAGTAGCAGAGCTGATCCTCGAGCGGGACCGGCGCGCCCTTCACAGCCTTCGGTTTCTTCACGTTCGCCTCCTGGTCTGGCCGGTAACATTATCGCGATAAATATTACCATTGACAAGCATCTCCGCGAAACCCAGCTGATACATATCGCGATAACAATTGTTGTCGCATCAAATGACGAGGAGCTGCAATCATGACCGACAAGTCTGCTTCCGATTTCGCCCGCCGCGCACACGAGAACCAGGCACGGCTCGCGTCGGCCCTTAGGCCCAGCTATGACTTCATCGTCTGTGGCGCCGGGTCCTCCGGCTCCGTGATCGCCCGCAGGCTGGCGGAGAACGCCGAGGCCCGGGTCCTGCTGCTCGAAGCGGGCGGCAGCGACGAAGTCGACGCAGTCCTGAACCCGGCCCTGTGGCCCACCAATCTCGGCGGCGAACGCGACTGGGGCTTCAAGGCCGAGCCCAACCCGCATCTCGACGGGCGGGAGATCCCGATGGCCATGGGCAAGGGGCTGGGCGGCGGGTCGAGCATCAACGTCATGGTCTGGGCCCGCGGCCATCGCAGCGACTGGGAGTTCTTCGCCTCCGAGGCGGGCGATGCGCGCTGGGGCTACCAGAACGTGCTCGAGACCTATCGCCGGATCGAGAACTGGCAGGGCGCCCCCGACCCCGCCTACCGCGGGACGGGAGGTCCGGTCTGGGTGCAGCCGGCCGCCTCGCCGAGCCCGATCGCGCTGGCGATGCTGGACGCTGCGCGCGAACTCGACATCCCCGTGTTCGATCATCCCAACGGACGCATGATGGAGGGAACCGGCGGCGCCGCCATCACCGACATGCTGGTGCGCAACGGCCGGCGTCATTCGCTCTACCGCGCCTACGTCCATCCCTGGCTCGACCGGCCGAACCTGACGGTCCTCACGGAGACGCTGGTCCGCCGCGTCGTCTTCGAGAACGGCCGGGCGACCGGCGTCGAGTTCCTGCACAGGGGCCGGTCGGTGACGGTCGGCGCCCGCGCGGAAGTCGTGCTGTCGCTGGGCGCGATCCAGACGCCCAAGGTCCTGATGCATTCGGGGATCGGCGATCGCGCGGAACTGGCGCGGTTCGGGATCCCCGTCGTCCAGCACCTCCCCGGTGTCGGCCGGAACCTGCAGGACCACGTATCGTTCGGCTGCACCTGGGAATTCGCCGAACCGCTGGCCCCCCGGAACAGCGGCAGCGAAGCGACCCTGTACTGGAAGAGCCGTCCCGACCTGGAGGCGCCGGACCTGCTGTTCTGCCAGGTCGAGTTTCCGGTCCCCAGCGAACGGACCGCGGCGCGTGGCGTGCCGGCGCACGGATGGACGATGTTCGCAGGGCTCGCCCATCCCGAGAGCCGGGGACACCTGCGCCTGCGGAGCGCCGATCCCGCCGCCCCCCTGGCGATCGATGCCAACTTCCTGTCCGACGCAAGGGACGTGACGACGGCGGCTTCCTGCGTGGAGTTCTGCCGGGCCCTGGGCAACGCGCAGGCCTTCCGTCCCTTCGTCCGGGGCGAAGCCATGCCGGGGAACGTGAAGGGCGATGACCTCGATCGCTACATCCGGGAGGCGGCCGTCACCTACTGGCACCAGAGCTGTACCGCGAAGATGGGTCGCGACGAGATGTCGGTCGTGGACGGGACGCTCGCCGTGTACGGCGTCTCCGCGCTGCGGGTCGCCGACGGCTCGATCATGCCCCGGGTCACGACCGGAAACACTCAGGCGCCCTGCGCCATCATCGGCGAGCGGGCCGCCGAGATGATCCGCGAGAAACACGGGCTCTGAACCGTCCGTGCGTCGGGGCCTCCACGTCGGAGGCCCCGACCCGATGGGCCACGGACATCGCCGACCTGCCCTTGAATTGCCGCGCGGCATCGTTAGATTTTCGCGGACATGCCTTTCCGCCGCTTCCTCGCGCCGCTACTCGGCACCGTGATCCTTGCGATCACGGTGTTCTTGGGCGCGGGCGCGGCAAGTGCCCATCCAGGGCATGCCCACGCGCACGCGCATGGGGCGGCCGCTCCGCTACAGATCTCGCCTGCCGTCGACGCGGCCGCCGTTCCGGCGCCGTCCGCAGCGATGGGCGCTGCGGTGGTCATCGTCGATGAAGCGACAACGCCGATGAGCTTCGACGTCGCCGTGAATGACAGGCCCGGGCGCGAGCTGCCCGGTACGGGCTGCGTTGGCATGTGCTGCGACAATACTCACTGCGGCGGGTGCGTGAAGATCGCATTCGGCAAGGCCTCGCTGCCGGCGCCGCTGCTCCGCGCCTGGGTGCCGGCCTCCGCCGAGGCCCGCAGGCTCACCGGCCGTCTGGCCGAAGGTCCGAAAAAGCCCCCCAGAACCTTCATCTGATCTGCCTGCGCGCGCTCCTGCGCGCCGGATCACGATGAAGGATTGCTTCCATGTTTGCACGTTCTGCCGCCGCGCTGGCGGTGGCCCTGTCGTTCGGCATCGCACCAGCCGGCGCGCATGAGGGGCACGACCATGGCGCCGCCTCGCCCGCCGCTTCCGTCGCTGCTGCCCCCACGGGCGCGCGCGCCGAAGTCGTCGGCACGGCGTTCGAGCTCGTGGCCGTCGCCGAGGGCGCCAGCCTCACGCTCTATCTCGACGCGTTTGCCACCAACGAACCGCTGGCTGGCGCCGACATCACCGTGGAAACCCCGACCGGCCCGGTGAAGGCCACGGATGACGGCGACCGCTACCGGCTGGATGCGCCTTTCCTGGCCGAGCCCGGCCGCTTCGACCTGATCGCCACGGTCGCGGTCGGCTCCGATCTCGAGATTCTGCCGCTGACGCTGGTGACGACAGCTGCCGCCGCGCCGGCGCGGGCCGGTGGTGCAACCGCTTCGGCCTGGCTCGCCTCGTGGTGGCCCCCGCTGGAGGGCTGGGCGCTCTGGAGCCTCGTCCTGCTCGTCGGGGTCGGCGCCGGACTCCTGCTCGGCGTCGCATTAGGCCGGCGCGGCCGACGGGCTGCTGCTCTGCTGCTGGCCCTGCCGCTGGCGTTCGCGTGGAGCGAGCGTGCCGACGCGCATACTGGCCACGATCACGGCGACGGGCAGACCGCGCCGATAGCGACTGCGGGCGAACGGGCGCAGCGGCTGGCCGACGGCGCGCTCCATGTGCCCAAGGCGGTGCAGCGGATCTTCGGCGTACGGACCGTGCTCACCGCCCAGGCCACCTTCCACCGCTCGATGGAACTGCCCGGCCGGGTGATCCCCGATCCCAACGCAAGCGGCGTCGTGCAGGCGTCGGTAGGAGGTCGGCTGTCGGCGCCGCCAAACGGCTTCCCGCGCCTCGGCGCCGCGGTGGCGAAGGGCGACGTGCTGGCCTACGTCGCGCCGCCGATCCAGCAGATCGACGTTTCCGACATGCGCCAGCGCCAGGGCGAACTCGACCAGCAGATCAGCATCGTCGAGACGCGCCTCGCGCGTTACGCACGGCTGGTGTCCAGCGGCGCGGTGGCGCGGCAGATGTACGAGGAGACGCAGCTCGAGCTGCAGGGCCTCAAGGATCGCCGCACCGCCCTTGACTTCAGCCGCCGCCAGCCCGAGGCGCTGGTCGCACCGGTCGACGGTATCGTGGCCGACGCAACGCCGGTCGCCGGCCAGATGGCGCAGCCCAACGCCGTCATCTTCCACATCGTCGACCCGACACGGCTGTGGGTGGAGGCGCTGAGCTTCGCCGCGATCAACCCCGTGAGTGCCAGCGCCACGACGGCTGCCGGGCAGAATTTCAAGCTGGCCTTCCGCGGCTCGGGTTTCGCCGACCGCAGCCAGTCGATCCCAGCCCACTTCGCCATCGAGGGCGACACGAACGGGCTGCGGGCCGGCCAGTTCCTGACGGTGCAGGTCGCGACCGACGAGCGGCGCGAGGGCGTCGCGGTGCCGCGCAGCGCCGTCGTGCGCACCGCCAACGGCCAGGATTTCGTGTTCGAGCACACAGCGCCGGAGCGTTTCGTGCCGCGCGCGGTGCGCGTCGAGCCGCTGGACGGCGGCCGCGTGCTGGTTGTCTCCGGCGCCGGCGCGGGACAGCGGATCGTGACGCAGGGCGCCGACCTGCTCGACCACGTGCGCTAGGGGCCCGCCATGTTCACGTTCCTCGTCACCCGCTCGGTCGGCAATCGGTTGCTGGTGCTGGCACTCGCCGGCGCGCTGGTGGTGCTCGGGCTCTACATGGTGCCGCGCCTGCCGGTCGACGTGTTCCCCGACCTCAACCGTCCCACGGTGACGATCATGACCGAGGCCGAGGGGCTCGCGCCGCCCGAGGTCGAGGTGCTGGTGAGCTTCCCGATCGAGACGCAGATGAACGGTGTGCCCGGCGTCACGCGCGTGCGGTCGGTGTCGGGCGTCGGCCTGTCGATCGTCTATGTCGAATTCGACTGGAAAACCGACATCTATCGCAACCGCCAGCTGGTGGCCGAGCGGCTGGCCTCGGTGCGCGACCAGCTGCCGGCCGGGACCGCGCCGCAGATGGGACCGGTTAGCTCGATCATGGGGCAGATCCTGATGCTGGCGATGACCAGCGAGACCCTGTCGCCGATGGAGCTGCGCGAGGTCGCCGACTTCACCGTGCGGCCGCGGCTGTTGTCCATCCCGGGCGTGGCGCAGGTCATCCCGATGGGCGGCGAGGTGCGGCAGTTCCGTGTCGCGCCGCAGTCGTCGGCGCTGCGCGCGCTTGGCGTGACTTACGAACAGGTCGAGAAGGCGGTGGCGCAGTTCGGCACCAACAGCGGCGGCGGCTTCACTGACCTGCATGCCCGCGAATACCTGATCCGCAACATCGGCCGCACCACCAGCCTCGACGACCTGCGCAACATCGCCGTCGCCACCGTGAACGGCCGGCCGGTGCTGCTGCACCAGGTTGCCGCCGTGAGCTTCGCGCCGCGGGTCAAGCGCGGCGATGCCGGGCACATGGGCAAGCCGGCGGTCATCGTCTCGGTCGAAAAGCAGCCGAACGTCGACACGATCGCGCTGACCCGCGAGATCGAGGCGGCGCTGGCGGAGCTGGAGCGCGGGCTTCCCGCCGGAACGAAAATCGACCAGGTCGTGTTCCGGCAGGCCAACTTCATCCAGACCTCGGTCGACAATGTGCGACGCGTGCTGGCCGAGGCGGGCCTCGCGGTCGCGGTGGTGCTGTTCGCCTTTCTGCTGAACTGGCGCACGACGGCGATCTCGCTGACCGCGATCCCGCTGTCGATCCTGACCACGGCGATCGTGTTCGGGGTACTTGGCCTGTCGATCAACACGATGACCCTGGGCGGGCTCGCCATCGCGATCGGCGAGCTGGTCGACGACGCCGTGGTCGACGTCGAGAACATCCACCGGCGGCTGCGCGAGAACCGGCTCGCCGACCATCCGCGGCCGGTGTTCGACGTGGTCGTATCGGCCTCTCAGGAGGTCCGCTCCGGCATCGTCTACGCCACCACGATCATCGTGCTGGTGTTCGTGCCGCTGTTCGCGTTGGGGGGCATCGAGGGTCGCCTGTTCGCGCCGCTGGGCGAAGCCTACATCATCTCGATCCTGGCGAGCCTGCTGGTCTCGATCACCGTGACGCCGGTCCTGGCCTACTACCTGCTGCCCAACATGAAGCGGCTGACGGCGCCGGAAAGCCCGCTGGTGCGCGGGCTGAAGCGTCGCTACGCGGCGGCGCTGGGCGCGGCGCTCGACCGGCCGCTGCCCATCGCGGCGGCGACCGCCGTCGCCGTGGTCATCGCGCTGGCCGGGGCGTTCATGCTGCCGCGCGCCTTCCTGCCGCCGTTCAACGAAGGCTCGTTCACGCTGACGCTCCAGTTCAACCCCGGCGTCTCGCTGGCGGAGTCCAACCGCGTCGGCCTGATCGCCGAGCGGCTGCTGCTGGGCGTGCCGGAGGTGCGGCAGGTGGCGCGCCGCACCGGGCGGGCCGAGCTCGACGAGCATGCCGAGGGCGTCCATTCCTCCGACATCGAGGTCGACCTGAAGCCCGGCGGGCGGCCGAAGACCGAGATCGTCGCCGACATGCGGCAGCGCCTGGCCGTGCTGCCGCTGTCGACCAATGTCGGCCAGCCGATATCCCATCGGCTGGACCACATGCTGTCGGGCGTGCGGGCGGAGATCGCGCTCAAGATCTTCGGCGACGATCTCGACACGCTGCGCGGCACGGCCGAGGCGCTGCGCGCGAAGCTCGCGGCGATCCCCGGTCTCGCCGACCTGCAGGTCGAGAAGCAGGTGCGCATCCCGCAGCTCGAGATCCGCGTCGACTATGCGCGGGCAGCGCTCTACGGCCTGCAGCCGGCCGCCGTCGTCGACCATCTCAGCCGGCTGTCGAGCGGCCGAGTCGTGAGCCGCATCGTCGACGGCTATCGCCGCTTCGACGTCGTCCTGCGGCTCGACGATTCGACGCGCACGCCCGAGCGGCTGGGCGACCTGCTGATCGAGACCCCGTCGGGCTGGGTCCCCGCCCGGCAGATCGCCGACATCCGCGAGACCGACGGGCCGAACCAGATCCTGCGCGAGAACGGCAAGCGCCGCGTGGTGGTGCTGGCCAACGGCGACGGCAGCCGCGACATGGCGGCCATCGTCGCCGATATACGGCGCGTGCTGGCCGAGGAGCGGCTCCCCGAGGGCTATTTCACCAGCCTCGAAGGCACGTTCCAGGCGCAGGAGGAATCGGCACGCACGATCGGCCTGCTGTCGATCGCGTCGCTGTCGCTGATCTTCGCCATCCTCTACAGCCGCTACCGTTCCGCGGCGCTGGCGTCGATGATCATGGGCAGCATCCCGCTGGCCCTGATCGGCTCGGTGGCGGCGCTGGCGCTGGCCGGCCAGCCGCTGTCGGTCGCCAGCATGATCGGCTTCATCACGCTGACCGGCATCGCGGCGCGCAACGGCATCCTCAAGATCAGCCACTGGATCAACCTGTCGCTGGCGCCGGACGGGCCGGCGTTCGGCCGCGAGCTGGTCGTGCGCGGCAGCCTCGAGCGCATGACGCCGGTGCTGATGACGGCACTGTCGGCCGGGGTCGCGCTGGTGCCGCTGCTGATCGACGCGGCCACGCCGGGCAAGGAGATCCTGCACCCGGTCGCGGTGACGATCTTCGGCGGCCTGGTCAGCGCGACGCTGCTCGATGCGTTCCTGACGCCGATCCTGTTCCTGAAGTTCGGGGCGAAGCCGCTGGAGCGCCTGCGCGCCGCCCGCGCTTCGTCGTCGGCGGCCGCCGCCACGGCCGAAGCCTTCTGATCAACCAAGAGTGAAAGAGAGAGACACCATGACGAGACGACGGATCATCCTCGGCGCGGCCGCACTGGCCACGGCGGTCACCGGGAGCCAGTGGGCCTCGACCCGTCCCGCCCGCGCACACGATGGCAAGGGCCCCAACGGCGGCCAGCTCGTCGACGCCGGCAAGTATCACGTCGAACTGGTCGGCAAGGGAACGCGTCTCGAAGTGTTCGTCTCGGACGCCAACGATGCGCCGCTGCCGGCCACCGGCTTCAAGGCCCTCGCGATCCTGGTGATCGAGGGCAAGGCACAGCGCATCCCGCTGCAGCCCGAGGGCACCGATCGGCTGACCGGCACGGCGCCAGCGCCCCTGCCGTCGCCGCCCAAGGGCGTCGTCCAGCTCACGGCCCCGGACGGCACCGTCGCGCAGGCCCGGTTCAACTGAAGCAAGCCAGGAGAAACTCATGAAGCCGATAGCGATCGCCGCCACCGCTGCCGCCCTGCTGGTCTCGCTGGCCGGCACCGCCTCGGCACAGGCGCACAACCACGGCAGCGGGCCCAGTGCGCAGGGCATGTCGGGGATGCAGGACATGATGCCCCAGCCTTCCGATCCGCCGTCCGTCAGGGCGCAGAAGGAAGCGCACATGGCGATGATGAAGAACATGAACGTGCCGCTGACCGGCGACGCCGACGTCGATTTCGTGCGCGGGATGATCCCGCATCACCAGGGCGCCATCGACATGGCCAGGATCGAGCTGCAGTACGGCAAGGATCCCGAGGTCCGGAAGATGGCCGAGAAGATCATCGCCGACCAGGAGAGGGAAATCGCCGAGATGAAGGCCTGGCTGGCCAAGCGCGGGAAGTAGACCGGGCTTACGCCGGCTCCTTGCGGGACCTCGGCTTCCGGGGCTCCACCGCCGAGGTCCAGTTCACGCCTTCCATCGTCTTGAGCAGCGCCTTGGCGGCCGCGGCGTTGGCGCCGTCCTCACCGAGCCAGCTTGCCCAGGCCGCGTCGTCGAGGATCGCCGGCATGCGCGGGTCGTCCTCGCGCGCCTTGACGGTGCGGCGGATCAGCTCGTTGGCCGGCACCGTCACCATGACACAGAACAGCAGCGGCGCCGGCTGGCCCTCGATCGCGTAGCGCCGCCACACGAAGGCAAAGCCGCGCGGCCGGCCATCCTGCGGATCGATCGTCCATTGCCGCGTCTCCGGCCGGCCCGACGGCTTGAAGACCTCCTCGCCCTCGTTGAAGGTGCGGAACACGACGATGCCGCGCTGGCCGTCGTGGAACGGCTTGCGGAACGGCTCCTTGATCTCGACGGTCTCGGCGCGTGCATGGATGGGCCGCGGCCGCCGCCAGTCCTTGGGATCGGGAAAGCCCCAGCGCATCGGCACGACGCGCCGCACGCGCGCCTCGGCATCCCACACGATCACCGGCACCGCCGCGCCGACGCGATAGGTGACGATCTCTTCGCCGCCGCCACCTACATCGTCGCCCCCTTCACCTCCGCCGCCGCTTCCGGCGGCAAGCGGCTGCGAGAACGCGACGACCTCGCGCCAGGAAGCCTGGGCCGTGAACTTTCCGCACATGGCCGGACCGTAGCATCGGCTGCGAGGGCCGCACCATCTCCCGATGGCGGGATCCGCCAGCCCCTACGTCTGAAGCCTCGAAAACACATCGCGCAGCAGGTCGGCCGCAGAGCGTGTGGACGCCGGCGGCGGCACCTCGTCGGCATAGGCCAGCGCATAGACCAGCGGCATCCAGGTCGCGCCCGAATCCTCGGCATCGGCCAGCAGCAGCGCCCGCGACGGGCGCGCGGGCAGCGCCACCATGTCGATGGTCGCGGGAGACGGCGCGGCGCAGTGCGCGGCGGGCGAGGTGACGAGATATTGCCGGCAGATCAGCGGCCGGTCGGGATGGATCGAGCAGGCCTCGTCCTCCAGGAACGGGCAGGCCACGCCGCACTCGAAATAGCGCAGGCCGAGATCGGGCGCGGCCTCGCCGGTCACGTCGCGCGCGGCGTCGATCTCGGCCACGACACCGCCGGCATGCAGCGCCTGCAGCGCCGCGTCAAAGCGCCGGCGAATCTCGCCGCGCCGTGGTTCCGGCAGGGCGGCGACCAGGGCCGCCAGCGCGCGGGCCTCGGCCTGGGAGATCGGGACGAGCTGCCGGCAACAGGCGCCGCAGCCGGCGCGGCAGGAGACGGTGCGTCCCGCCGCCTCGGCCGCCGCGACGCCGCGTTCGACCACGTGATCGGTCAGCCCGTACAGGATCGGCAGGAGCTCCTGGAAGCCGACCGGACCCGCCGGTACGCCCAGTTCGAGCGTGACCGGCTCGTCGCCCAGCACCAGTACGACGCGGCCGACGACCAGCGCCTCGCGCGCCGGATCGCCGGCAAGAAGCTGGAGCGTCGGTTCGCTCACTTCCGCGGAGTCGCGGGCGCCGCGGTGGCCGGGCCGGCGGGGGGCGCGGCCGGCGCGGGTGTCGCGCTCGACGGCAGCGCGGTGGCGGGTCCGCGCGTGGCGGCGGCCGCCTTGTCGGTGCGGCAGTACTTGTCGCCCTTGAACTCGACCAGCGTGCCCTTGCCGGCGACGCAGCTCTTGGCGGCTTCACCATCGGCATTGTTGAACTTGTGGTAATTGAACGCGTTGGAGATGCCATCGACCTTCAGGAAAAAGTCGACGCTCGTGTCCGCCGCGCGCGCCGGCACGACGACGGTCCCCAGGTCGAACGCTGCTACCCCCAGCACGATGAGACCCACTTGCTTGCGCATGATCGCTTCCCCCAAGACGGCCCACGCCTGATCGGCGGGCCTTCGGCGAATGTTGCACGCGACGTGAGGCGCGGCACGTCAGAAACACGGCGATTGCAAGATACATTGGCGTCTTCAGGATGGAGTACCGCCGAAGAACTTGGCGGCCGCAGGCGTCCAAAATCACGTCATGGGTCAATCCTGGTACCAGCGTCTCCGACTCTCGCCGCCGACCGATCCCGCCCCCTCACTCCCGCCACACCCACCGCGATCGTCGCCGCCAGCATCACCGCCGTGATCGCGAGCAGCGCAGTCGGCAGCGATGCCGCCGTCAGGAGCGCGCTGGCGAGGATGACGCCGCAGGCGTTGGCGGTGCGCATCAGGGCGAAGACTTCCGGCCGGCGGTGCGGCGGCGCCAGCGTGTCGAGGATCAGCGAGTAGTGGGTCGCCAGCGGCGCCAGCACGAGGCCGATCAGCACCGCGCCGGCGAGCGTCGCTGCCACCGAGAGCCCCGCCGCCGCCAGCGCCGAGCCGGCGCACATGACCAGCAGCTGCGCCATCACGGTCCGGCGCGACGGCCGCCGGTTGCGCACGCTGACCCAGATCCCGCCCGCCACCGAGGCGAGGCACAGCGGCACCGTGAACAGGATCGCCAGCGCCGGCTGGTAGCCGAAGGCCAGCGCCAGCGCGACGGCGCCGATCTCGATCGCCGCCACGGTCGCGCCGCCCGCCGCCGTGCAGGCGAGCCACAGAAGGATGGGCGGGCTCAGGATGGACGTGCTTTCGCGAGGGCTTTCGTCCGGAGGCGCGGCCGGGTCGAGGTTCGGGATCAGCAGCGCCGGCAGCGCGCCCACGGCCGCCATCGCCACGATGCCGAACACCGGCGAGACCGAGCCGAGGCCCGAGGCCACCACGGGCGCGGCGACGAAGGTGAGCTCGTTGAGCGTGGCCGCGATCCCCAGCGCCCGCGACATGCCCGAGACCGGCGCGAACTGGTTGAGGACCGCGCGCAAGGTGCCGGCGGCGGCGCCGTTCACCAGGCCGGCGGCGGCGGCGAGCGCGATCAGCCACGGCAGCGACACCCCGACGGCCGCGCCCAGCGCGATCGCCACCAGGGCGGCGGTGCGGGCCGCCAGCAGCAGCCTCAGGAAGGTGGCCATCGGCAGCGCCCGCCCCAGCCGCGTCAGCGGCAGCGCGCCCGCCACCTGCGCCAAAGTCATGGCCAGGATCATGGCGGCGCCGCCGCTCGCCGCGCCGCCCAGGCTCACGGCCAGCAGTGCGAAGGCGACCGGCGCCGCGGCCTGCGGGAAGCCCAGCGTCGCCGAGGAGACCGCCCAGCGCACGAGATTCCAGCGCCCAGGTCCGAGGGCAGGTCCGGGGGCGGGTCCGACATCGCCGCTCATCGGGCAGACCGGCGCCGGGCGCGGGTGACAAAAAAGACACGCCCCAGGGCTTGCGCCAGACCAAGCCGAGTCCGTACGGGAACAAACACTGTGCTCCCTCCGTTGCCATGCCCGGTGTGTCGAGCCGCAGGGGGTGTCCGGTATCTCCCGGACTGTCGGCTCGTGGAGTGCGCAATGGAAAAGACCTCGATCCTCGTCCTCATCGCCGAGGACGAAGCGGAAATTCGCAGCATCCTGGAAATCGCCTTCGAGGATGGCGGCTTCGATGTCGTCCTGGTCGCGACCGGCGAGGCGGCCATCGAGGCGCTCGACGCGCAGGGCGAGGGGCTGCGCGCCGTCGTGACCGACATAAAGCTCGGCGGCGACACGTCGGGCTGGGATGTGGCGCGGCACGCGCGGGAACTCAAGGCGGACATGCCTGTCGTCTACATGACCGGAAGCGAGGGCAAGGACTGGCCGTCGCTGGGTGTGCCGAACAGCATCCTGATCTCGAAGCCGTTCGCGCCCTCGCAGGTGCTGACGGCCGTGTCCCAGCTCCTGAATGCCGGCTCGACGCCTGCAGTTTGAGGGCCGGCCGGGCCGGGATCGCTGATCTTCATGACGCGAGCTGTCTATACAGGCGGGGCCGTTCCGCCAACGGCCTTGCCAACGGCCCACCCGACGAGAAGCATGCAACGTCGCCAACGGTCGCCTGTTGGCACGACCAGCCTGTCTTCAACGGAGGTTCCATGTCGATGAAAGTGCCGTTCGCGGCGATCTTCCTCATCCTGGCCGGCTGCAGCGGCAGCGACACCGGCACCGCCGGCGGCAATCCCGGCGCCACCGGCGCGGCGTCGGAGCGCTACATGGGCGTCCGGTCCAACGTCAACGCGACCTGGAGCGGCACCACCAGCTCGTCGACCATGCTCCAGCAGCGCATCAAGGAAGACTCGGCGCGCGGCGCCCCCAGCGGCGGCGGCGACACGAAATACTGACGCGCCGCGCGCGCCCCGCGCGACGGAATGGCCGAGGTTGCAAACCCCGCACCGCCTTCGCAAGATCGCGGGACGGATGACACGGCATGCCAGACTGCGAACGAAGGAAGAGCTCGGACTTCCCAGATGGATGCCGGCGGTTGAAGGCTCGCTCGACGATCCACCGATCGTGCTGCGGCAGGACCGGCTGAAACTGTCGTTGATGTGTCTGGGCCTCACGGTCGTGGGCGGTCTCATCCTGCTGGTCCCCGTGCTTGTCTACACGCCCTGGCATCTGATCTTCCTGGGGATTCTGGGACTTTGCATCGTCACGTTCGGTGCGATGGCGGTTCGCCCCGCGACGCTCATTCTCGACCCACACGGACTGATCTGGCGCCAGACGTTCCGCACCTTCGAATATTCCTGGAGCGCCTTCGCCCGTTTCTACGTGTTCTCCAGGCCGCGGCGGTTCACGTCCGTCGTCGGAGAGTTCACGCACGAAGGCCCGCCGAAGCCGGCCTGGCGGCGCTTCCTGACCGGAAGTCTCGAACTCGGCAGTCTCTGGGAACTCCCGCCCCAGCGCGTCGCCGACGTGCTGAACGTGGCCCGCGCGCGATGGGCACCGCCGGCGTGAGCCCCCGGGTGCAGAAGTGGGGGACATGGGTTCTCTGGGCGCCTTTCATCGCGTGGATCGCCATGATGTGGCGCGCGGCGATGCCGTTGTTGATGATCGCGTTCTTCGCAATCATGGGTTCGGCATCCGGGGCTTCTGAGCTTCTGGCAACGATCATCTACTTCGGGATACTGCCGCCATGCATCGCCGCCCTGGGTTTGGACCTTTGGCGGAAGACGCGCTTCCCCTGGCTCGCGCTCGGCCCGGCGCTCGTCGCCCTCGCCACGATGTGCTTTACCGACTCCGTCTCGCGGCTGATCTTCATGCGGTTCTAGCGTGTCCGCCTCAGCACCCGCCTACCACCCCGGCAGGTAGGCCCGGAGGTATTGGACGAGGCGGATGTCGGGGAAGCCGACGAAGGCGCGGCGGCCGAGCGGGCATTCTGGAAGACCGGCGGTGTCCGTGATCTCGACGAGGGCCTGGGCGCTCCAGCTCTTGTGGCCGCGGCTCAGGCTCGCGAGATCGTCGCCGCCGATGCGCGAGGAGGCGCCGCGGGTCAGCACGACCGTCGCGGCATGGCTGCGCGAATCGCCCTCCAGCAGCACGGTGGCCTTCATGCCTTCTTGCAGCAGCGCCGCCAGCGTCTCGGTCACCGGCACGTCGACCAGCAGCACCTTGCAGTCGATCCAGGAGAACAGCTTCTCGCCCTGCCGCACGGTGGCGCCGTCGCTCACCGGCGCCGACCACAGGGTCATGAACGGCGGAATGCGGATGGTCGCGGTCGACAGCGCCTCGAGGTTGCGGCGTTCGTCGGCCAGGATGGCGCGTGCCGTGGCCAGCTCCTCCTGCGCATCGGAGAGCGCGCGGTTGGCGCGGGCCGCCTCGAGGTTGATCTCGTCGAGGCTGCGCCACGACCATTCCGGCTCCTTGGCGTCGGCCTGCAGGTAGACGCCCTCGCCCGCCAGCCGGCGGCGTTCGCGCACGCGGGCCAGCGCATTCTCCATCTGGGTCATCGCCACCTGCAGCTCGCGATGGAGGGAGGTGGCGACGTCCTCGTCGGCCTGCGACCCGGTGCCGGTCGCCCGCAGCGAGCGCCGGCGCTGCGCCGAGGCGTCGGCCAGCGCCACGCGCTCCTTCAGGAGCGCCAGCCGCTTGTCGAGGTCCTGGATGTCGATGTCGAGATCGCGCCGGAAGCCCTCGGCATAGCGCGCGCGGCGCTCCGACCATTCCTTCGCCAGCAGGGTCACGCGCTCCTGGTAGAGCCGGAGCTGGACCAGCCGGGCCTCGGCGCGGCGCTCGTTGCCCTCGGCGCGGATCACGCCGCTGCGGTCGACGCTGCGGTTGACGATGGTGGTGACGTCGCCGCTCGCGCCGACCTGCTGGCCGATGCGCGTGTCGAAGCCTTCGAGCGTGCCGCCGATCGGCGCCGTGGCAAGGCTGAGCCACGAGGTCACGGCGGCATCGCGATCGAGCATGATGTAGAGCGGCTGGAAGACCGCGACGCAGATGGGGATGAGGCCCAGCCCGACCACCAGCGCGATCCGGCCCTTGCGCCCGAAGCGCTGCGCCAACGGGCGACGCGCCGCGCCCGGCATCGAGGCGGCCGCCCCCGCGCGCGACTCCTCGACCGCCACCAACGGTTCGTCGCGCAATCCCGCGTTCTGCAGCATCCGGGCGGTGATGATGCGCAGCAGATGGATGCCGAGCTGCGGGCTCTGCAGCAGGGCCGCCAGCACCGCCTTCTTGCTGAGCGCCATGACGATGCCGTTGGTCCGCGCGATGGCGGTCGCGGTGCGGCGCCCCGAGGCGGAGAACAGCGCGATCTCGCCGAAGAAGGCGCCGGGCCCGACCGTCTGCTGGACCTCGGGCAGGAAGACCTCGCCTTCCAGCACGTAGAACAGCTCCTCCGCGAGATCGCCCGACGAGAACAGGACCTCGTTGGCGCGCACGACTCGCTTGCGCATGAAGGGCAGGATCGCCGCCGCCGAGAATTCGTGGCTGGAGGCGCGCTCGACCTGCGCGCCCAGCTCGCGGATCTGCATGAGGCGTAGCAGGTTCAGCGGCAGCAGCGCCGAATGCAGGATCAGGATCGGCGTCAGCCCGTCGATCGCGGCGTAGGTGATGAAGGCGAGGTTGCTGGCGACCGCCACGAGGCGCAGCGGCAGCATCGTGCGCATGTAGAAGGTGGCGAAGACCAGGACGGACGCGATGTAGCCGAAAATCTCGCCGGTGTTCATTTGCCCCGCTGCACGCTGCCGAAAACGCTGCGCTTCCTATGGCGCATCCGGCGAGGGGCAACAATTGCGCTGTGTGTGCGATTCCGAACGCAGGGCGGGGATAGTGAACGCCGATGGTGCGGTGAATGGACAATGTATTCTCCGCACATCTTGCGGAGAACGTTGCCCTTGCGGTGAAGGGAGGCCATAATCGCCGCACCGAAAGCGGATATTATGGCCGACTACATCCACCAGCACCCGGACTGGCCCCGCTTCACCTGGCGGCGGGATGAGCTGACCACACTGCTGGCGCGTGTCCGCCACCGCCAGGGCCGCCTCATCGGCCAGATGCTGGGGCTGGTTTTCCGGCTCCGGAAAGAGGCCGTCCTTCACACGCTGACCGAGGACGTGCTCAAATCGAGTGAAATCGAAGGCGATGTGCTCGACAAGGATCAGGTCCGGTCCTCGATCGCGCGGCGCCTCGGCCTGGAGATCGGAGCGCTGGCGCCCACCGACCGCCACGTCGAGGGGGTGGTCGAAATGATGCTCGACGCCACGCAGAATTTCGAAGCCCCGCTGACCGCCCCGCGCCTGTTCGGCTGGCACGCTTCCCTCTTCCCGACCGGATACAGCGGCATCAGCCGGATCGATGTCGGCCGGTGGCGTAGCGACGGCGGCGGCCCGATGCAGGTCGTCTCCGGTCCCATCGGCCGCGAGCGCGTGCACTACGAAGCCCCGGCAGCACCACGCCTCGACGCAGAGATGCAGTCCTTCCTCGACTGGTTCGACGCGCCCCACGACGGCGACCCGGTCATCAAGGCGGCCGTCGCGCATCTGTGGTTCGTCACGATCCACCCGTTCGACGATGGCAACGGGCGCATCGCGCGCGCCGTCGCCGACATGGCGCTGGCGCGATCCGAACAGAGCCCGCAGCGCTTCTACAGCATGTCCGCCCAGATCCGTCTCGAACGGAACGCCTACTACGACCAGTTGGAGGCCACGCAGAAAGGCACGCTCGACATCACCGGCTGGATCCGCTGGTTCCTCGAATGTCTCGAGCGTGCCTTCGAGGGGGCAGACGAGGTTCTCGCCAAGGTTCTCACGAAGGCCGCGTTCTGGCGCAAACACGCCGACGCCTCGTTCAACGCGCGCCAGCACGACATGCTGAACCGGCTTCTCGACGGCTTCACCGGCAAGCTGACGTCGGGCAAATGGGCCAAGATCGAAAAATGCTCGCCTGACACGGCGCTGCGCGACATCACCGATCTCCTGTCACGCGGCATCCTCAAACGCGAGGAGGCGGGCGGGAGGAGTACGAGTTACCGGTTGGCGGGATGAGCGAACGCCGACCTTGCCGAGGCTCGGCGGCTCGCGGCGACCGCCGACACATGCCAAACTAACGTGGCCGGGAGCGGCCTAATCGAAGGTTGCCGCGATGCGCGGGCGCTTGTGCGTATCCGAACAATTGGCAATTTTGCAAGCTGCCCATAGCCCGAAATGCCAATTGCTCCAACTCTCGACTCTGGCCGGGCTTACAACTATTTCAAACTGTCCAGCGCGTCGAGATTCATACCTTGTAGTAAGTTCTGCCCTCGAAAATCGCCCCACCCTGGCGCGACACGGCGGTCAGGCCTCACTTCTCGTTCTTCTCGGTAGGATTGTGCCCCATTTTCTCTTTCTAGTGGCTGGGGACAACTAGTCATGACGACAGAACGTGTGCCGTTTTTTGTTCGCCCTACCCTGTCCGCCTCCAATTAGGTGGGATCATCAACAACCTATTGGACGCTGTTCGCGGGCCTCCCGCCCTACCCCACCCCCAACAACCGCAGCAGCTTCGTCTGGCGCTTCAGCAGGTCCGTCAGCGTGTAGCGATCGAGCACCATCATGAACGCCGCCAGCGCCTCGTCGAGGACGCGGGTCAGTTCGCAGGCGGGGGCGATGGCGCAGGTGCCGCAGTCGACCAGGTCGAAGCCGTCCTCCATCTGGCGCACCACGGCGCCGACGTTGATCTTCTCGGGCGGCCGGGCGAGGCGGATGCCGCCGGTGCGGCCGCGCACGCCCTCGACGTAGCCCGCCTTGCCCAGGTCGTGCGCCACCTTCATCAGGTGGTTCTGCGAAATGCCGTAGCCGCGCGCGATCTCGGCGATCGAGCAGACGCGGTCGGGCTGGGCGCCGAGATAGGTGAGCACGCGCAGCGCGTAGTCGGTGTAACGGGTCAGGCGCATCTGGTCGTTGGTCCCTGCGACACGGTGGCGAACGGGCGTTTATAATACATGTATCTCCTTTACATGTTTAGTGCCTCGCCATAGATGTATTCCAGATACAGGATTGGAGCGAGGCGATGAGCGGCCTGGCATTTGGCGAGATCGAAGGTGTCGACGAAGAGGGCCTGGCCCGGCTGGTGGATCGCTTCTACGCCGCCGTCCGCGCCGACGCGCTGATCGGCCCGGTCTTCAACGACGCGATCGACGACTGGCCCCATCACCTCGACAAGCTCGCCGCCTTCTGGTCGTCCCTGATGCTGACCAGCGGCCGCTACAAGGGCTCGCCGATGGCGGCCCATCTCAAGCACCGCGCGCGGATCACGCCCGCGATGTTCGAGCGCTGGCTCGTGCTGTGGCGCGAGGCCACCGAGGCCGAGATGCCGCCCGCCGTCGCGCGCTCGATGCAGGCCAAGGCCACCCGCATCGCCGAGAGTTTCAAGCTGGCGCTCGGCAGCCGGGCGCTCCAAGGCATAGGTTGAGAAGGAGAAGTGTCATGACTGCGTCTGCCGCCATCCCCGCCGTCGATCCCGGCCTGCACCACAAGGCGCACGGCGTCAGCGACAGCCTCGCCTACGGCTTCACCAAGACCCTGCGCTTCTGCGCCGACACCTTCTTCGCCAAGCGCTACGGCCATCGCGCCATCGTGCTGGAGACGGTCGCGGCGGTGCCCGGCATGGTCGGCGCCACCCTCACCCATCTGCGCTGCCTGCGGAACATGTGCGACGACAAAGGCTGGATCCGCACGCTCATGGAGGAAGCCGAGAACGAGCGCATGCACCTCATGACCTTCATCGAGGTAGCCAAGCCCACGCTGTTCGAGCGCTGCGTCGTCCTGGGCGTGCAGTGGGTGTTCTACCTCGCCTTCTTCGCGCTTTACCTGGTGAGCGCGCGCACGGCGCACCGCGTCGTCGGCTATTTCGAGGAGGAGGCGGTGATCAGCTACACCCACTTCCTGGCCGAACTGGACGAGGGCCGCACGCCCAACGTCCCCGCCCCGGCGATCGCGCGGCACTACTGGAAGCTGCCCGACGACGCCACCCTGCGCGACGTGGTGCTGGTGGTGCGCGCCGACGAGGCCCATCACCGCGACGTCAACCACGGCTTCGCCAACGAGCTGGCCGGCCGCCCGGTCACGACGGCGACCGCGCCCTATCCCGAGCATGCCAACGAGATCCGCCTCGCCGCGTAGAACAGGAACGAAATGCCCTCTCCCACCCCCTACGGATCGAGCCCGGTCTTCGACGAGACGACGCTGCCCGTGGCGCTGCGGCGGGAGCACCGCACGAAGGCGGGCGCGTGGGGCGTGATCCGCGTGCTCGAGGGTGAGCTGCGGCTCGTCCTCGACGATGGCCCGGGTGCCGGCAGCGACGGGACGATCCTGACGCCCGACCGTCCCGGCCTCATCCGCCCGCAGCAGACGCACCATGTCGAGCCGCTCGGCCGGATGCGGATGCAGGTCGACTTCTACCACGAGGCGCCGGAAGGTGCGGCCGGCGAGGAGATCGCCTAAACAGGGGGTGCTTCCGGCGCGTGTCGCTGGAGAGAGGGAGGCACCCATGAGCGGCACGCGCAGCCATTGGGAAAAGGTCTATACGACGAAGGCCGAGACGGAAGTGAGCTGGTACCAGCCGCATTCGCTGCGGTCGCTCGAGCTGATCTGGGCGGCGGCGCCCGATCCCGCGGCGGCGATCGTCGACATCGGCGGCGGTGCGTCGAGGCTGGTCGACGACCTGCTCGCCCGCGGCCACACGGACCTCACCGTTCTCGACGTGTCCGAAGCGGCGCTGGCGAAATCGCGGCTTCGGCTCGGCAGCGACGCCGGCAAGGTCGCTTGGGTGGTGGCCGACATTACCTCATGGCATCCGCCGCGCGCCTATGACGTCTGGCACGACCGGGCGGTCTTCCACTTTCTCACCGCGCCCGAGACGTACGCCGCCTATCTCGCGGCGTTGCGTGCCGGCACCGCCACCGGCTCGACGGTGATCATCGCGACCTTCGCCCTCGACGGTCCCGACTCGTGCAGCGGCCTTGCCGTGCAGCGCTACAGTCCGGAGACGCTGGCGGCGCGACTGGGTCCGGCGTTCAGCCTGATGCAGCGGGCCGAAGAGACGCACGAGACCCCGTGGGGATCGCAGCAGAAGTTCAGCTACGCCACCTTCCGGCGCGAGGCCTGACCGTCGCGCCGGTCCGCGTCAGCCCGACACGCTCGCGATGACGGCGGGCGAGTCGAGCCAGGCGCGGGCCTTGTCCGCCTGCTTGAACACGCGCATCGGGCGTTTGGGGACGGCGAGGATCCCGAGCACCCGCGCCACCTGCCAGTAATTCTCGTCGTGCACGACGAGGGCGAGCGGGCCGAGCGCGGCGCCCGCGGTGGCGTGCAGCGAGCGGAGGCGAACGCCCACCGTGAGCAGGTCCGCAGGCTCCATCTGCGTCACGGCCAGTCGACCATCGAACAGCTTGCGGTAGCTCAGGATGTTCGACCCGACGATCACGTCCAGCATGCGATTGAGGTCGGCGAGGTCGATGGGACCGTCGCCGATGGCCACCAGAAGCTTCGCCCGCGAATCGATCGTCCAGTGGAGCGGCATGCCTTGGGTCCGTGAAAGTGGCTCTCAATCCATAGCAGTGCGTGTGCAGCGGACGCAACGCTTCGGCGCGGGAAGCTACTTCCCGTTTTAGAAAGCCCTCGCCTCGGCGCCGCCCGGCTTCGGGCTCAGCATCAGGACCACGGCGCCAAGCGCCGCCGCGACGAGCGAGCCCAGCAGGATGCCGATCTTGACGCCGTCCTGCAGAGCCGCATTGTCGGGGAAGGCGAGCAGGCCGATGAACAGGCTCATCGTGAAGCCGATGCCGCACAGCAGCGCCACGCCCAGCACGTGCAGCGGCGCGGCGCCGACCGGTGCGTCGGCCCAGCCGAGCTTCACGGTCGCGAGCGCGGTGCCGTAGACGCCGATCACCTTGCCGACGACCAGCCCGCCCGCGACGCCCAGCGTCAGCGGATCGATCAGGGCACCCGCGTCGAAGCCGGCCAGCGACACGCCGGCATTGGCGAATCCGAAGATCGGAATGATGACGAACGGCACGACCTTGGCCAGCGCGTGCTCCAGCCGATGCAGGGGCGAATCGACCCCGCGTTCGTGAGCGCCGCCGACCGCGCGGGTGATCGGAATGGTGAGCGCAAGAGCGACGCCCGCGACCGTCGCATGGACGCCCGACAGCAGCACCAGCACCCACAGGCCCACGCCCAGCACGAGATAGGGAAGCAGCGCCCTCACCCGCATCCGGTTGAGCGCCAGCAGCGCCACCAGCACCGCGGCCGCGCCGCCCAGGGCCGCGAGGTCGAGGTTGCCGGTGTAGAAGACCGCGATGATCAGCACCGCGCCGAGATCGTCGATGATCGCCAGCGCCGTCAGGAAAACCTTCATCGAGGCCGGCACCCGGTTGCCGAACAGCGACAGCACGCCCAGCGCGAAGGCGATGTCGGTCGCGGTGGGAATCGCCCAGCCGCGGATCACCTCGCCGTTGTTCCAGTTGAGCGAGGCGAAGATCAGCGCCGGCACGGCCATGCCGCCGGCGGCGCAGAGGCCGGGCAGGATGCGCCGCGACCAGGTCGAGAGCTGCCCGTCGACGATTTCGCGCTTGATCTCCAGCCCGACCAGCAGGAAGAACACCGCCATCAGCGCATCGTTGATCCAGTGCGACACGCTGAGCGGACCGGCATAGGTCCTGAGCGCCGCGAAATACCCGGCTGCCAGCGGTGAATTGGCGACGATCAGCGCCAGCGCCGCGGCTCCCATCAGGACGATGCCGCCCGACGCCTCGTTGTCGATGAAGCGGCGCAGCAGGGTGGGACGCACGTTGGGATTGCGGGTCATGGGTTCCACATGTGGACAGGACCGCTGGCGGCCCGACCAGCGTTATTCCCTGCCCGTACCGATGTGCGGACACCCTCGTTTCTTCTGGCCGATGTGGCGCGCGAGGGCAACAGGATCCGGCTGCAGCGGCATGCAAATTCGTGGCATAGGGACGCCCTCGGGGGAGGTCGCGATGGTTGGGTACACAAGGGTCGGACGCAGATCGGGACTCGTCATCGCGGTGGCGGCCGCCCTCGGTCTGGCGACGCCCGCGGCGGCGCAGACGAAAAAGATCGGCACGTTCGGCGGCTGGGCGATCAGCATCGTCCACGACAAGGGCAAGTTCGTGCGCTGCGTCGCCGATACGACGGGGCCGGACAATGAAGGGCTGCGGATGAGCTTCGGCGACGAGGGCCAGCGCCACCTGATCCTGCCGGGCCCCGGCACGAGCGGCGCCCGGGACGAGGCGGTGATCGTGTTCAGGCCCAGCGGCAAGCGCTTCACCTTCGCGATGGCCCAGCGATCGCCCGACCGGCTGTGGAGCCCGGTGCTGGAAAACGGCTTCACCGACGTGTTCTTCGACTCGAAGCGCCTGGAGGTGCAGTTCCCCGCGCGCAACGTGACGCGCAGCTTCGACCTCGGCGATCCCGACACGATGAGCGCGCGGATCGACGGCTGCGTGACGTCGCAGCAGTAGGCACCTGCACGGTCGCCCTCCGCCGGGGAGATGCCGCCTCAGGCGTGGCGCAAGGTGCCGCGCAGCTGCTCGACGTTGGATTGGGTCGCCACGATGCGGCCCATCAGGTTGACCCGCCGGATCACCAGGCTGGTGTTGCGCGGATCGCCGTTCAGCGCCTTCGACAGATCGTTGAGATCGTCGCGGAGCCGATTGAGACTCGTTTCGAGCTCGGCAAGCTTCCTGTCGTCCCTGCGCACCGGTACCCTCGCAAAAACCGCGGTCCGCAGGATATCACGAGATGGCGCGGCGCCGGCGTGGCATCGGGCCGCCCCTTTTGTATCAATCGTACGGGTCGAGCGGCCAGATCGGGCGGCGCAGCTTGGCGTAGGTGAAGCGCGAGGCGTCGGTCGAGCACAGGCCGCCGGCATCGACCAGCATCACCTCGCGCGCGATCGGCTCGAAGGCGGCGCGGAAATGCTGCGAGCTCTTCACCACCAGCACGTTGCGGCCAAGCGGATCGATGCCCTGGCTCAGGAAGACCTGCAGGTCGATCGTGTGCATGCGCGTAGAGGTCGTGACCACGTCGATACGATCGCCGAGCCGCAGCACCGCGGTCGCGCCCAACGCGACCTGGACGCCGGCGTTCATCGGCCCGTCGTTGCGGAAGTTGCCGTCGGAGAGATGCATCACCTCGGCCGTCGCCTGCACCGGCGCGCCCAGCGACGGATCGGTATGGCCGCCCAGCGCCACCTCGAGGCGCGCGCCGACTCCCGCCTTCAGCGCCTGCCGCACCGTGCCGGGATCGTAGATCGTGCCGACCGCCACGTTGGGGACGCCGGCCTCGAGCAGCGCGCGCAGGAGATTGGGCGCGTCGTTGTAGCCGCCGCCGCCGGGATTGTCGGTGCCCTCGGCCAGGACCAGCGGCCGGTCGCCGCCGCGGCGCGCGGCCGCCACCGCCTCGTCTATCGAGCGGTAGGACGAGGAGAACTCGTTGCGGCGCGCCCACATCTCGGCGATCAGCGCCTCGGCTGCAGCGGCCGCGGCGGCTTCCGCGCCCGGCTCGTGGCTGACCGCGATCGACGGGCCGGCCCACGGGATGTCCGACCAGGTGAAGCCCACCTGGATCGAGACCACGTTCAGCCCCGGCTGCTTCTCGAAGGCCTCGGCGCGGGCCAGCAGGTCGCGCATGATGCCGGGCTGCGTCGTGCGGCCGTGATCGGCGCCCTTCAGCATCGCCGGCTGCACCAGCAGGCAGCGCGGCCGCTTGCGTCCCTGCAGCGCGTCCTCGACCAGTTGGGCCGCCTGCACCGCGCGCTCGTAGCCGTCGACATGCGGATAGGTGCGATAGCTCACCAGCGCGTTGGCATGGCGCGCCATCCGCGCCGTGGCGTTGGCGTGCAGGTCGAGGGTCGCGACCACCGGCACGTCGGGACCGACCACGCCGCGCACCGCCTCGAGCAGCGCGCCCTCGGCATCGTCCTCGGTCTCGCTGACCATGGCGCCGTGCAGCGACAGGCAGACGGCGTCGACCGGGCCCTTGCCATCCCGGCCGCCGCGCGCCGCGTCGAGGATGCGGTCGCGGATATGTTCCCAGGCTTCGCGCGTGAGTGGCCCCGAGGGAATGGTGTTGGCGGCCACGCCCCACACCGGCTCCCAGCCATGGGTCTTGGCCGCATCGATGAAGCCGCCCAGCTCGTTCCGCGTGCCGGTGAAGTTGGGCACGATCGCCGGGCCCTCGACCAGGCGCTGGCGGCGGTAATCCTCCAGCGTGGTCGGCAGTTTCGAGAAGGTGTTGGTCTCGTGCATGAACTGCGCGATCAGGACCCGGCTGGCCATGTCGGAACGCTCCCGCCCTACCGCTTCTCGACGTTCCAGAAGACCGTCACCGGCGAGGTGACGTTGCCGGTCACGTTCTTGCGGCGCGCCATCGCGCTCGTGTACTGGCCGAGGAAGGCATGGGTCGGCAACTCGGCGGCACGCAGCTGGATCTTCTCGACGATCTCCTTGCGCTTCGCTTCGTCGGGCTCGTCGGAGAAGGCGCTGCGCAGCCGCACCAGCTCCTCGTCGCACGGCCAGCCGAACGGGGCCTTGTCGCAGGTCGCCACGATGAAGCCCAGCGCCAGCGGATCGAGCGCATCCGGCGCCGAGGTCGAGGTGATCAGCACGTTCCAGCCGCCTTTGTCCGGCGGATCCTTCTTGGCGCGGCGGGCGACCAGCGTCTGCCAATCCATCGACTGCATGTCGACCTTCATGCCGGCCTTCTCCATCAGCGACTTGGCAATCGGCGCCATGTTGGCCAGCGCATAGAGGTCGGTCGAATGCAGCAGCACGACCGGCGTGTTGTCGTAGCCGCCCTCGGCCAGCAGCTGTTTCGCCTTGGCGAAGTCGCTCTCGTACTTGTCCTCGAAGCCCACGGTCGTCTCGTAGGGCCCGCCGCAGATGAACATGGCCTTGCAGACCTGGTAGAATTGCGGGTCGCCGATCACGCCGTCGAGGAAGTCCTTCTGGTTCAGGGCGTAGAGCATCGCCTGCCGGTTCTTCGCATTGTCGAACGGCTTGTGCAGCTGGTTGAAGCGATAGATGTACTGGCTGCCCCACTTGCTGGGATTGATCAGCTCGGCGTTGCGGTCCTTCTTGAGCAGCGGGTAGAGGTCGTGCTGCGGCGCCTCGATGATGTCGATCTCGCCGGCCTGCAGCGCGCTCACCGCGGTCTGCTGGTCGGGCATGGCGAGCCACTCGACCCGGTCGACCTTCGCGACCTTGCCCCCGGCGAGGCCGGACGCGGGCTCGGGCCGCGGCTTGTACTTCGGGTTCTTCACATAGACCGTCTTGTCGCCGGGCTTCCACTCGTCGGCCTTGAAGATGAACGGGCCGGACCCCACGAACTCCTTGATCTGGTCGTTGGGCGAGGTCTCGGCGACCCGCTTGGGCATGATGAAGGGATTGCCCGAGGGCTTGGACAGCGCCTGCAGCACCACGCCGGTCGGCGTCTTGAGCACGAGCTGGAAGGTCTTCGCGTCGATCGCCTTGGCCTCGGAAAGCTTGCCCCACAGGATCTGGCCCACCGAATCGCGCACTGCCCAGCGCTTGAGCGAAGCCAGCACGTCCTCCGTCGTGACCGGCTGGCCGTCATGGAACTCGAGCCCGTCGCGCAGGGTGAAGGTCCAGGTGAGATTGTCGGGCGTGACGCTCCAGCTCTCGACCATCTGCGGCTTTATCTTCAGGTCGCCGTCGAGCGCGAACAGCGTGTCGTAGACCATGTAGCCGTGGTTGCGCACGATGAAGGCCGAGGTCCAGATCGGATCGAGGATCTTGAGGTCGGAATGCATCACCACGCGCAGCGTCTTCGGCTGCTGCGCCTGGCCCGCCGCCGGCAGCATCAGCGCCACCGCGGCCGCCGCCAGCCATCCCATCGCCCGACGTCTCGCCATCCCATCTCTCCTTCATTCGAGGTGAAGGAGGCTAGGGCGCCGTCGCGCCGGCTGGAAATTCATTCGCCCCGAAGGTTCATTCCTTCACCTCATGGACAACCACCGCAGGAACAAGCCGTCCGCCGGGGCGGAGCACCCGCGCCGGTTGCCGCCGCCCGCCCCGGCGTGTGACAGTGCCGGCCGGGGGAGCCGGCACATGCAATTCGACGGGTTCAGCTTCGACGGCCGCATCAATCGCGCGAAGTACTGGCGCATCAAGATCGGACTCTTCTTGGCCAACTTCTTCTTCCACATCTGGGTGGCGATACAGTTCGGCCACTCGGGCCTGCATCGGCCGCCCACCGCGACCGGCGAATGGATCCTCCTCACGGGCGCCCTCGTCGTGACCCTCCTCACCCTGTGGGTGTCGATCGCGACCGACGTGCGGCGTTTCCACGACCGCGACAAGAGCGGCTGGTGGGCCTTCATCATCCTCGTGCCCTTCGTCGGCGCCGCCTGGATCCTGGTCGAATGCGGCTTCCTCGAAGGCACACGAGGCCCGAACCGGTTCGGCCCCGATCCGTTGGCGGGTGTCGCGAAAGCCTGACGCCGGTTCGGCGGCACGCGCCCGACGTCAGGCGGCCCGCAGGCCCGCCGCCGGAAACTCGTCCCAGGTCCTGCCGTCCAATGTGCGGCCCTGCTTCTTCTTGTTCGTCCCGCCCCATTGCTTGAAGAAGAACGCCGTGCCCTGCGCGCGGCAGGCGTCGCGGATCTCGCGCACCCAGGCCGGATCGAGAGGCCGTGCGCCGGGACCGGACTCGCCGCCGACGATGGCCCAGTCGATCCCACCGAGATCGAGGCCCTCCGCAACCGATGAAACCAGCGACGACAGAAGCGGCTCCAGCGACAGGAAGCGGACGGCCGCCCGAACGCCACGAAGGTAATCGATGCGGAAGAGATGGTCGGCGTTCTCGACGCTCGTTCCCAGCCAGACGTTGGGCAGCAGCGGCAGCCGCGCCGTCAGCTCCTCCATGCGCTCGGGCCGCTTGGTGAGGATCTGATAGGTATGCTGCGGCGTCCGCGCCATGACGTCCCAGACATCGGCGACGAATGCCTCCGGCACGGCCTCCCAAAAGAGGTCCGACATCGAGTTGACGAAGATCATGCGTGGCTTGCGCCAGCGCTCGGGCACGCCCAGCGCCCCGCGGTCGAGACGCACCGCGCCCGTCCACTTCGCCCGGCCGCCGGACAGGCGCGTCAGCCCGGCGTACTTCGCCATCCCCATCGCCTCGAGACGCGCCGCCAAGCGCATCGCGTAGCAGTTGGTGCAGCCCGGCGACAGAACCGTGCAGCCCGCGACCGGATTCCAGGTGGCGTTCGTCCATTCGATCGAGCTGGTGGCCATGACGAACGACTCTGGGCGCCCTTTCCGGCCTTTGTATGTCAACCGGATTCGTCCGGCTCCCCCTGCCTGCGACATTGGCTTCGACTGTTTCGACTATTGCGATTATTTCGGTTATAGTGGCCGCTCCTACGCCGCGACACCGACCAGCTGGAGATCCCGATGGCCCTCGACGAATCGCTTTCCGAACGCCTCCCGACACAAGCCGAAGCCGAGAAGGCCGCGAAGGCCGGCACGGTCCTGGCGAGTCACAGGGACAGGCGGGGCGGCCTGTCGCTCCACGTCAAGAAAGGCGCCAAAAGCGCCGACGTGGATCTCCCGCCGGCGGTCGCCCACCTGATGCTCGATCTCCTGGAGCTCGTCGGCAAGGGCGACGCGGTCACGCTCGTGCCGTCCGGCGCGGATCTTTCCACCCAGCAGGCCGCCGACATGCTCGCCGTCTCCCGGCCCTTCCTCGTGAAGCTGCTCGAGACCAGGGAGATCCCGCACCACAAGATCGGCACCCATCGCCGCATCCGGGCGGAAGACCTGCTCGCCTACAAGCACCGTCGCGACAGCAAACGCACCACCGCGCGGACCCGGCTCGCCCGGCTCGGGCAGGAGAGCGAGGACTGAGTGAGGCGTGTCTCGGATCGCTCACCGTCGGGGCGTTTGCCAGCTGTAGGGCGAATGCCCGGACTAAGGCACTGAAACCGTTGTGGTCGGCATACATGCTTTGGCGATTGCGCGAGCAAGTCCAACGTGTTCTTCGGCAAACGCATTCACACATAGGTCTGGGTCCAAGATATGGCATTCTGTAAGCAACATGCGCGCTGAAGACTTGCGAAGGTTTTACGCTGCGCTTTCGACGTTGCAGCAGAAGTCAGGTGGGCCACGGACGCTTGAATTATGTTCTGGGCGAATGCAGTGGCCTCGATGCGGCGTATATTTTTTTTGCGAGCCCGGCGAAGAACGAAGCGACAGCGGCAACGGTCTGCGAGTGGTGCGTATCGGCACGCATGCGCTGAAGGATCGTAGCAAGACCATGCTTTGGAATCGTCTCTCACAACATCGAGGCCAATCCGGAAGCCGAAGCGGCAATCATCGCGGTTCGATCTTTCGGTTGATCGTCGGCCAATCTCTTATTGCACGGCACGGATACGAGTATCCGATGTGGGGCGTGGGCAGTAATGCTCCAAAGGATATTCGCTTGAGCGAAATTCCAATGGAGTGCAACGTGAGCCGCGTGATTGGCTTGATGCCGTTTCTCTGGCTCGGAATTGACGACGAAGCAGGGCCGACCAGCTTACGCGGCGTCATCGAACGTAATTCAATCGCGCTCTTGAGTAATTTGGGAAAAGAACCGCTCGACGCACCCTCCTCGAGTTGGCTTGGCTATCACTGCAACCGACCTCGGGTTCGCGGCTCGGGACTCTGGAACAACAATCACGTCGAGGAAACTTACGATCCCAGCTTCTTGGACGTACTTGAGATGTTGGTGAATCAAACGAAGTGCGCACAATGATCGTCGTCATCCAATGCGCAGGAACGAAGCGGAAGCATGCTGGCCATTTGCAAACGCGCGATGGCAAATCTGTCCTGTTTGTCGCTGATCCGGCGGCAGCGCATGGATCCGACACCTTCATTTATGCTCGTCCAGATGATCCTTCAGACCAAGTCACCAGCTGGCGGGACTACCTCATTCAATATAACGAAACACCGTGGAACAACCCGTTCGGACTTCTTCCGGCATATGAGCTTTACGAAAGAGAGATTTATCGAACGCTCGCCAACCGGATTGGTATCAACAAGACCTTCATTCTCTCTGCTGGGTGGGGGATGATACCAGCTCCATTCCTGACGCCCTCGTACGACATCACTTTCTCCCCACGTGCAGATCTTTCGAAGCGAAGAAAAAAGCACGAAACATGGGCCGACTTGTCGATGCTTCCAGCTGACACGAATGAACCGATCGTATTCCTCGGCGGGAAGGACTACCTGCCTCTCTTTTTGCGCCTGACAGCACATGTCTCCTCACTCCGGACCATATTCTACAATTCCCTAAATGCGCCCGACGCTCCGGATTGCCGTCTTGTTCGCTTCGAAACGAAGACGAAGACGAATTGGCATTACGAGTGTGCGAGCAAGCTATTGAGCGGTCAGGTTGGTCCGTAGCAGAGTGGAGACAGGGTGCTTTCAACGGCTTTAACTTTCCGCATCCGCCCCACCCGCTCCCGTCCTCTCTTGATCGCGACGCCGATCGACACTTTCACGGCCGCTTCGAGCACCACCTTCTCGCCGTAGCGCCTCGGCGCGCTGTTCGCGGTGAGCCATTTGAGCGTGTCGATCTGGAGCCAGCACACGGTCACGGTGTCCGCGTCGGCGTTGCGGGCGATGTGGATCGCTTCTTCGGCGCGCGCTGCTCTCGAGACCAGCCTGCAGGACAGGTGATCTGGATTGATTCGGCCAGACACGAGCGACCCCTCTCGAAACGCAAAGGCACGCACAATGGGTTCCGGGCGGTTGGACGCCGTCGCTTTCGAATGGCGGTTCCGCGTTTCGACGGGCGGATACACACCTCTGGCCAACCGCGGCCGCGATGCTCTAACAATCCGGGCGACCCACTCACGAAATCATATCCCCGGGGGAATCATCGCTCATGCAACTCGACAAGACAGTGGCCGCGGTCGTTACGGGCGGCGCGTCCGGCCTCGGTGCCGCCACCTCGCGCATGCTGGCCTCGCACGGCGTGAAGGTCGCGATCTTCGACCTCAACGCGGAACAGGGCGAGACGCTCGCGAAGGAAATCGGCGGCGTCTTCTGCAAGGTCAACGTGACGTCGACCGAAGAGGTCGAGGCCGGGTTCGCGAAGGCGCGGGCGGCCCACGGGCAGGAGCGCATCCTGGTGAACTGCGCCGGTGTCGGCGGCGGCGCCCAGAAGACCGCATCGCTCGACCGGACGACCGGTTCTCCCAAGGAATATCCGCTGGAGAACTTCGAGCGCATCATCAACGTCAATCTCATCGGCACGTTTCGCTGCATCACCAAGTCGGCCGCGGGCATGCTGACGCTGGCCCCGCAGCCCGACGGCGATCGTGGCGTGATCCTCAACACCGCATCGGTCGCGGCCGAGGACGGCCAGATCGGCCAGGTCGCCTATACGGCCTCGAAAGCCGGCGTCGTCGGCATCACGCTCGTCGTGGCGCGCGACCTCTCCAACGAGGGCATTCGCTGCAACACGATCCTGCCCGGCATCTTCGACACGCCGCTGCTCGCGCGGGCGCCGGACAACGTCAAGGCGGCGCTGGCCGCCTCGGTCCCGTTCCCCAAGCGCCTGGGACGCCCCGAGGAATATGCCCAGGTCGCCCATACCATGATCACCTGCGGCTACCTCAATGGCGAAGACGTCCGCGTTGACGGCGCCATCCGCATGGCGCCACGCTGAACCGGGACCGGGAAAGGACAGAACAATGACCGAAGCATGGATCATCGATGCCTGCCGCACGCCGCGCGGCGTCGGCAAGGCGGGCAAGGGCGCACTGTGGGAAGTTCATCCGCAGCAGCTCGGTGCGACCGTTCTCAAGGCGATCGCCGACCGCAACGGGATCGACACCAAGGAAGTTGGCGATGTGATCTGGGGGACGGCCGCCCAGGTCTCGAAGCAGAGCGGCGATCTCGGCCGCATGTCTGCCCTCGATGCCGGCTATGACGTCAAGGCGAGCGGCATCACGATCGACCGTTTCTGCGGGTCGGGCATCAGCGCCGTGAGCCTCGCCGCCGCCTGCATCAAGTCGGGCATGGAAGACCTGGTGGTCGCCGGCGGGACGGAGATGATGTCGATGGATCGCAGCCGCGGCAGCGGGCCGCCGGTCATGGACAACGGCAATCTGCGCCTGCGCCTGCATCATCCCCAGACGCACCAGGGCATCTGCGCCGACGCCATCGCCACGCTGGAGAAGATCCCGCGCCAGGCGCTGGACGAGGCGGGCTATATCAGCCAGCAACGCGCGGCGATCGCCATCGCCGAGGGCCGCTTCAACAAGTCCCTGATCCCCGTCTACAAGGAAGACGGCACGCTGGCCCTGGATCGCGAGGAATATCCGCGTCCGCAGACCACTCGCGAGGGGCTGGCGAACCTCAAGGCCGCCTTCGCGGCGATGGCCGACGTCCCGCTCGACGACAAGGGCATGACCTATCGCTCGCTGATCCTGCAGGCCTATCCCGGCCTCGAGATCGAGCATGTGCATCATGCCGGCAATTCCTCCGGCGTCGTCGACGGCTCGGCCGCCGTGCTGCTGGCGTCGCCCGACTACGCCAAGGCCCATGGCCTCAAGCCGCGCGCCCGCGTCGTGGCCATGGCGAACATGGGCGACAGCCCCGAGCTGATGCTCAATGCGCCGGTGCCGGCGGCCCGGAAGGTCCTGGAGAAGGCCGGCCTGAAGGCGAGCGACATCGACCTCTGGGAGATCAACGAGGCCTTCGCCGTCGTCTCGGAGAAGTTCGTGCGCGATCTCGATCTCGATCGCGACAAGGTCAACGTCAACGGCGGCTCGATCGCGCTCGGCCACCCGATCGGGGCGACCGGCGCCATCCTGATCGGCACCGTCCTCGACGAGCTCGAGCGGCAGGACAAGCAGTTCGGTCTCGTCACGATGTGCGCCGCCGGCGGCATGGCGCCGGCGATCATCATCGAGCGCATCTGAGAAAGCCCCAGGGAGAACTCCCTCGACGATCCTGCGGGCGACGGGACATTCCCCCGCCGCCGCAGGGCTATCGCATCGACCCAAACCACCCGTGGTCTCGACCGGAGCGCAGCGGAGTGGAAAGACCTTTTTTCCTCCATTTAACGGCTATTGGTGGAAAGAAGGTCTCTCCACTACGCCTCGCTTTGCTCGGCTCCGGTCGAGACGACGGAATCATATACGATGGCCCTGCGTCGCAGGATGGCGCGCTCGATCCACCGCCCTCACCCCGCCCGCAACCGAAGCACCCGCTCCCGGCCCAGCTCGATCGCGTCGCCGATCGACGCTTTCACGACCGTGTCGAGCACCACCTTCTCGCCGTAGCGCCTCGGCGCGATCTTCGCGATGAGCCATTTGATCGTGTCGATCTGGAGCCGGCAGACGGCGACGGTGTCGGCATCGGCATTACGCGCGATCTGGATCGCTTCCTCGGCCAGCGCATCGGCCTGCTGGTCGCGGGCGATGGCATACCGGTCGCGAAACGGGCCGTGCTCGCTCTGCCAGCGGCGCACGGTGTCGCGGCTGGGCATGCGGGTCGGGCGGCAGATGTCGCAAAGCAGCTCGCCGTCGGCGAGGCGGCGGCAGATCTCGGCGGCCAGGGCCTCGCTGTACTGCGTCGGTCGCTCGGCCTTCATGGGCTCTCCGTGTCGTATTTCCCCGCGACCTTCTTCCCCAGCCGCCGCCGGTTCAGCCGCATCATCATGACCGTGGCGGCGCGCGACTGGCCGGGCGCCAGGTTCGCGGCGCGGCGGCGCTTGCGGATCATGTCGGGATGCCGGTCCATCGCCTCGCCGATCCGCGCATCGGTTTCGCCGGCGGCGACCAGGCGGCGGAGCTGCGCCGCATCGTCGGCGCTCCAGGGACGGCCGCGGCTCATGGCGTCGCTCCGTCGCGGCGGGACGGGAGAAGCTCGAGCTTGAACGTTCTGGTAGATGCCATCGGCCTTTCCCTCGCCTCAAACGGAAGTCACGGTCGGCGCATGAAGAGATTTGCCCTCGCCGTCGCATCGCTGGGATTGTTCGCGTCCGCCGCCCACGCCCAGAACGCACCGGCCAAGCCGGCCGCCGCGCTCGCGGCATCGGCGGCCGCCAAGCCGCAGGGCTGCACCGCCACGAACGGCGCGCTGCCGCAGAACTGGTCCGGCCAGGCCTTCGCCCTCGACGGCGAGACCTTGGGCGGCAGCGGCCTCAAGACGCCGCTGCGCCTCTGGGGCGTGCAGGCGCCGGCGCTGCGCGATGCCCAGCGTGTCGAGACCGTGCCCGGCATGCGCGCGCGGGCCGCGCTCGAGGACCTGCTGGCGCGCGCCGACCACAAGGTGAAGTGCCGCATCGCGCGCTACGATTCGGAATGCCGACTCGTGGCGCAATGCGCGCTCGACGAAGCCCAGCCGATCGATCTCGGCGGCGCGATGCTCGCTTCCGGCGTCGTCTACGGCCACGAGCTCGACGAGCCGCTGTCGTGGGAGCCGCGCGCCGCCCAGCGCTACGCCGACGCCGAGTTCGAAGCCCGCAAGGCGCGCAAGGGCAGCTGGCCGCACTGGCTGGGCGAGAAGTAGCCCCGCCGCAAATCCCCCGTCGTCTCGACCGGAGCCTCGCGCAGCGAGGCGGAGTGGAGAGACCTTCCCTCGACGATTTGCCGGCTCTTGGTGGAGAGAAGGTCTCTCCGCTCCGCGACGGAGCCTGCCCCGAGGCATTCGAGGGGCGCTCCGGTCGAGACGACGGATCCTGTTCATTGTTGCGACGCCGCTTTCAGCGCCGCATCGATCACCCGCTCGATCTCGCGGTCGGGATAGCCCAGCGCGCGGGCGCGGTCGGCCAGCATGTCGCGGGTCGCCATCCGGGCGGCGCGGGCCGAGTAGCCGCCCGTCCGTTCGAAGCCGAGACAGTCGGCGGCGTCCTCGACCAGCCAGGGATGGGGAACGGGAGCGGCAAGCTTGGGAGAGGGCATGACCGGAAGAGTATCCGGATTATTATCCGACTTCAAGACGGATTCCGGAAAATTCCCCTCTCGGAAATCATTCCGGAAAATGCCAGACTGACGGCATGGCCTTCGACGCCAACCAGCGCCGCCAGGCCCTGCGCGCCTTCATGGCCGGGGCCGGCCTCAACGTTGCCCAGTGGGAATCGCTCTCAGGACTGGGCGACGGAACGCTGCGCAAGTTCCTGGACGACCCGACCGGCGCCAAGACGCTGACCGACAAGACCTATGCGCGGCTCGCGGCTGGTGCTGCCAAGAAGACTGGCCGTCCGGTCGGCGTTGCCGAGCTGCAGGGCGAGCTCCCCGCGACGACGGCCGACGGCGCGGCCTCCTCCTTCGTGACCGATCTCGCGGGCAACGTCGTGCCCGCCCTCGACGCGCCCGGCCGGCCGATGCTCGGCCACATGGCCAGCGACGTGCCGCTCTATGGCACGGCGATGGGCGGCGACGGCAACGGCGAGTTCGAGATGAACGGCACGGTGATCGACCATGTCGCCCGCCCGCCGGGCATCCACGGCCGCGGCGACGTGTTCGCGCTGAACGTGGTGGGCGATTCGATGTGGCCGTGGCGCAAGCCCAACAGCCTGATCTACGTCGAGCGCGACCGCGCCCCCAGCGTCAACGACCATGTCGTGGTCGAGTTCAGGCCGATCGCCGGCTCGAGTGTGCGCCAGACCGTGGTCAAGCTCCTGGTCGGCATCTCGGCCAAGACCCTGAAGCTCGCGCAGTACCGCCCGGCGAAGGAATTCGAGGTCGACCGCAAGATGGTGTTCCGCGTCTACCGCGTGCTGGAGTGGGATGAACTCATGAAAGGTGGACGGTAGAGGCCTCTCCCAAAAGCGCCGTGCGCCGATCATGAAATCGGTGTCATCCTGAGCGAAGCGCCGCAGGCGCGCAGTCGAAGGACCTTTCGCTTCGATCGATCACACGCCGCGTAAAGGTCCTTCGACTTCGCCGTCCTTCGGACGGCTCCGCTCAGGATGACAAGTCGTGAGGGATTACTATCCGCCGACACTTGACTAATCCGGATTATTTTCCGATACTTGTGTGATGCCCGACAGTCTCTCCCTTCGCCCGAAAGAGACCGTCGCCGACCTGATCCGCCACCACCGCCGCCCCCTCGCCGTACCCGTCATCGACATCGAGAACTTCCGCGCCCGCGCCGTCGCGATCTGCAGCGCCGAGGTCGCCCACCGAAGCCGCGACTTCCAGCGGGTCGAACGCGCCCTCGGCCTCGGCTTCGACCGCTGGCTCGAGCCCGACTGCGAACAGCTCGGCCAGTTCCCCCACGAAGCCCACGCTGCCGCCGCCCTCATCTGGCTCTCCCACCTGCAGACCCACGAAAGCGAGAAGCGCATGCCGTGGAGCGGTGTCCCGTTCCGATCGTGGCGCGAGGATGAGCGCACGGCCTGGTTCGCCAAGCGTCGCACCCTGTGGTCGGGCTTCCTGAGGCAGGTCGAACGCTATCGGACGGTTCGTGAGGAACACAGCGATCGCCCCCAACTACACCTCACCCTGAGGAGCGGCCCGCAGGGCCGCGTCTCGAAGGGTGGGCACGAGCACCGCGTCCGTTGCCCATCCTTCGAGACGGCCGCTGCGCGGCCTCCTCAGGATGAGGGTGGTGGTTCAACCCCAACACTTAGCCATTCGTGAAAGTTTTTCTTGACCGCGCCTTCGCGCCGGCCAATAGTTTCCGTCATGGCTAACCATTCGACCGATCTCGACAGAACCTTCGCCGCACTCTCCGATCCGATCCGCCGGGCGATCGTCACCCGTTTGTGTGAGGGGCCGCGGTCGGTCAGCGAACTGTCCGAGCCGTTCGAGATCGCCCTGCCGTCGCTGCTGAAGCATGTGCGGGTTCTCGAAGAGAGCGGGCTGATCAGCTCCGAGAAGACCGGGCGCGTGCGGACCTGCCGGATCGAGCGGCGCGCGCTGCAGCAGACCGAGGCCTGGATCCACCGGCATGTCGCCACCTGGGAGCGGCGCCTCGATCGCCTCGAGGCCCACGTCCAACGCATGAAGAGGAAGCACTAGGACCATGAGCACCCCGTTCACACCGCCGCCGTCTGCGTGGCAGGACTGGCCCCTCGATCGCGAGATCGTCCTCACGCGGGTGATCGATGCGCCGCGCGCCCTCGTCTATGCCGCCTGGACGGACCCGGAGCAGATCCAGGTCTGGTTCGGGCCCGAAGGCTTTGCGATCGAAACCCGCGAGATCGATCTACGGCCGGGCGGGCTGTGGCGCTTCGACATGGTGGCGCCCGGCGGCACGCGCTACGACAACCGCATGCGCTTCCTGCGTCTCGAGGCGCCGTCGCTCATCGAGGTCGAGCACGGCTCGGACCGCGACGAGGATCCCGGTCGCTTCCGCATGCTCGTCACCTTCGACGAGCAGAGCGACGGCAAGACCGTCCTCACCCTGCGCCAGATGCATCCCTCGAAAGCGCAACGCGACGGTGCGATGGGCTTCGGCGCCGTCGAATACGGCGGCCAGACGCTGGCGAAACTGGCCCGCCACGTGGCGAAGCTCCGCGGCGCCTGAGCGCCGCCCGGTCACACGAGATCGTCGAGATCGACCTTCAACACGTCGGCGATCTTCTTCATCACCGACACGCTTCCGTCCTTCTTGCCGCTTTCGATCTCGGAGATGAACGGCGCGCTGACGCCGGCGGCGGCCGCGAGGTCACGCCCCGACAGTCCGCGATGGCTGCGCCAGACCTTGACCTTGTTCTCGCCGGCAATGAGACGGCGCACGATGTCGGCTGGCACGACCTCATCGTCACCCGCCGCGATGTCGTGCTTGATCTTGTTCGCCCTGGCGATGTCGGCCTCGTCGACGAGGCGTTCGCCGTTCGGGGTGGTGATGATCTGCACGTGCGCCTCCTCTTCTCGCCGCCTCACCTCGTACGCTGGAAGCGCACTATAGCGTTTCTGCCGCAAAAGAATCACATCGGCCTTCCAGCAAGGCCCTCACCCTGAGGAGCGGTCCGCAGGACCGCGTCTCGAAGGGTGGGCACGAGCACCGCGCCTGTTGCCCATCCTTCGAGACGGCCCTTCGGGCCTCCTCAGGATGAGGAAGGTGGGTCTTCGTTCCTCAAATCACGCGATCATTTCACCGCGGCGCCGGCAGCGGCCGGATCTCCTCCTTGGCCAGCATGCCGAGCGCGAAGGTGCGGCGGGCGACGACCAGGGCTTCGCCGGCGGTGCCGACGACGGCGGCGGCGAGGCGGTCCTGGGCGGCCTTCATCGCGAACTCGACGACCGTGCTCATGACGGCGGTCGAGGAGGCCGAGAAGAGGACGTGCGAGATGATGCGCCAGACGGCGCGCGCGCTGTGGCGCAGGCCGTAGATCTGCATCAGGTCCTTCACCAGCGCGACGCTGATGCCGAGCACGACCAGCGCGTCGAGCGCGGGGTGCGGACAGGCGGCGACGCCCAGGCTGGCGCGCAGCGCGGCGCGCTGGATGCGGTCGTCCGCCCGCCGGTCCATCGGCACGAAGATCTCGCGGTTGAGAAGATCGATCACGTCGGCATCGGTGTGCTGCGGCTGCAGCGCAGACGAGACCGCGCCCAGCTTGCCGCGCACCTCGGGATTGCCGGCGTAGAGCGCGTCGAGCACGCCGACCAGACGGCCGCCGCTGCCGACGCCGCCCAGCCGCGCCAGATGCTCGGCCAGCTCGCGCGCCCGCTCGGCCGACTTGAGCCGCGCATAGGCGCGGGCCTGGCCGGCCAGCAGCCAGAGCGTCGAGCCGACGAGGGCCACGAGCACGGCGAACTGCGCGAGGTCGAGCAGGCTGCCCTGCTCGACCGCACTGCGCAGCAGCGAGACCGCGCCGTCCACGACGAAGAGCAGCAGCAGGAGGCCGGCCGAGCCCAGCGCCAGCTTGGCCGGCCAGCGGATCGCGGGCGCGCGCGTCGTCACGGGCAGCGCCTCTTCGAGCGAGGGTGCATCGGCGGGCGGCAGGTCGCCCGGCCGGAACTCCATGTCGACGAGGCGGCGGGGCGTCTCAGCTTGTGGGGTCATGCTCATGGGGATGCTCACGCGAGGAGGAACTGGAGGACCTTGTCGAGATTGACGTGCGGCAGCGGCCGGTCGCGGAAAGCTGCGCCCAGCCGCGGCGGCTCGAAGCGGCGGATGTTGAAGCCCAGCTCGCCCCACTGGTCGGCGGCGGGAATGCTGCCGGGGATCACGCCGGGCTGGAGGTCGAGCACCTCGTCGCGACCGGCGGGGATGCCGCGCAGGAACGGCGTCGCGAGGCTGTTCACCTTGAGCTTGAGATCGGTCGTCGCCTTCACCGAGGCCACGGCCATCAGGCCCGACTGCCGCGCCGTCGCCTGCAGGAACGGCTCGCCGATCAGGTCGCGCAGCAGGTTGACCAGGTTGGCGTGCTGGTCGGCGGTGACATGGTCGGCCTTGGTCGCGGCCAGCGCCAGCCGGTCGACGCGGGCGATCGGCAGCAGGCGCAGCAGCGGATGCCGCAGCGCGTCGAAGGCGTCGCTGATGCTGCGGATCGCGAGGCCGAGATCGGCGAAAGCCTCGTGGCCCTGCTGCAGCGCCGAGAGGAGATCGACCAGCAGCACCTGTTTGCCGAGGCGGCCGAAGACCTCGCCGTAGAACTGCCGGACGCGCTTCAGATAGTCGGCATGGCGCCGCAGCAGCGCCGCGCCCATCGTGCCGCTGCGGGGCGCGAGAACGCCCGAGCGCACCGACGAGAGCGGGAAGAACAGCGACGCGGGATCGACCGTTTCATCGGCCAGCGCGAAGCGTCCGGGCTGCACGAAGCACAGGCTGCGGTCCTGCCGGCAGCGCAGCAGATAGTCGCGGTAGAGGGTCCCGATGCGCGCCAGTTCGGCGGGATTCTCCGGCGCGGCCGGATCGAGCGCGCGCACCGCGTCCAGCCACGGCGTCGCGATATCGTGCCGCCCGGCGCTGTTGGCCAGCTCCTCCATCTGCAGCGACCAGTCGCGGAACGACTGGGTCAGCATCGGCAGGTCCAAAAGCCATTCGCCCGGATAGTCGATGAGGTCGAGATCGGTCGTGGCCTCCGAGGAGACGACGGAACGCAGCAGGCCGACATCGCCATGCCGGATGCGCACGCGCAGGCCGCTGAGGCCGGTGGTCGGCGCCGGCCATGTCGGTTGCTCCGCAAGAAGCTGGTCCAGCCGCTCCTCGAAGGGAAAGCGCGGCACGCCGGGAATCTCCAGCAGCTCCACGGCGTGCACATGCGTGCGCCAGGGAAAGAACGGGAAGGACGCCATCGGCGCCTGCGCCGCCGTGCGCAGCGCATGGGCGAAGGCGGTGATGAACACGGTCTTGCCCGAGCGCTGCAGCCCGGTCACGGCAATGCGATGCCGCCGCTGTCCCAGCGGCGAGGCATCGAACGCCGCGGCGAGGCCCTCCAGGGTGGAGTCGGCCGCGTTCTTCAGTCGGGAGAAAGGTGTCACCAGGTCGTCGCCTCGAAGCATGTCCATCGATGTGGGGTGTCACCACGTCCGAAAGATGGCAAGGCGGCGCTCTCCGTCGTCCCGACCGGAGCGAAGCGGAGTGGAGGGACCTTTTTTCCTCCATTTGACGGCTCAAGGCGGAAAAAAGGTCTCTCCACTCCGCGCTGCGCGCTTCGGTCGAGACGACAATGAAGATCTCTTCGACACGGCTCCTCAGCAGCGCCCTGTTTGTAATCCTCGCCGCCGTCGCGATCGGCTTCGTGCTCCATCGCCCCGCGCCGCCTTCGTTCGCGCGCATGAGCACCGAACAGGCCTGGGCGAACCTGGAGAGCAATGCCTATGTGGGCCATCTCATCCGCCTGGTCGCCTACGATCCGCAGACGGAACCCGGGCTGGCGATCGACCGGCTGGCGCGGCTCGGACCGCCGGACCAGCTCTATTCGTTCGTCGCGAGCTACGAGGAGATGGCGGGCTACACGGCCCGGCAGGCGCTGGAGAAGAACGGCCTGCGATTGAGCGAGGGCCAGCACGTCTCGGCCGTCATCTTCCCGCGGCGCACCGACCTCTATCCCGCGAATGCGCGCGGCCTGCTGCAGGTCATCCGCGCGGTGGAGACGGAGAAGGGCGCGGCGATCGGCGACAGATTCCTCGAAGGCGCGAACGCGCTTACCGAGGCCGAGGCGAAGGACCTGCAATCGACCGACATCGCATCGTACCGCGTGAGCAATTTCCGCGACTTGTACCCGCGCTACTGCGAACTCGCCCGCCGGTTCAACTGCGGCCCGGTCCCCTATCCCGCCAGCCGCTTTATCGGCAGCCTCTATAACGACTGGCATCCGCTGGGCTTTTCCCAGATCGAGCCGGCCCGCGATCCCTGCACTCTGCCGGCCGCGGAATACTGCGCGTTCGTCGACTGGGCAAAAGCAGGAGCCGAGTTCCTGCCGCGCTTCGGCAGCCGCGCCTTCCTGACGAAGAACCTCGAAATCGCGAAGATTCCCGGCCGCATCCTGATCGACTTCGACCGGCCCGACCGGCAGATCATCCCCTATATCGGCGTGCCGGGCGACTGAACCGAAAGGTCCCTCGCTGAGGCCGCCAGCACTGCTTTCAGCCCACATCTAGCGGGTTTTCGCGGTCCCGAGCCCCTGCATTAAGTGGCTTGTTGTTCCTGTTTTGTTCGCATACGAGTCGTCCAGCAGAGGAGGTGCTGGATGTTCGGTTTAACGCTTCACGACGTCGCCACGGCCCCCCATCCCATCGGCATCGAATGCGAACGCTGCATCCGGCGCGTCGTCGTCACCGCGGCGGCGCTGAAGGCCCGGCCGGGCGACCGGCGCACGCTCCAGGAGGCGGGCCTGGTCTGCAGCCGGTGCGGCTCGCGCGTCTTCGGCGTCACCCGGTTCCTGTCGCAGGCCGAGCTGCGCGCCTTCGTGCGGGCGCGGTGAGGCCCGCCATGGCCGACATCACAGCCACCAACACCGATGCGACCGCCGCCGCCGCCCCTTCTCGCCGCCCGCCCGGGCCGGCACGCATCCCCTATCGCAGCCCGCCGCGCTTCGACACCTCGGCCGAGGTCGAGCAGGCCTTTCCCCATGCCACGCAGGTCATCCGGCGCGGCCTCTGGATGGTCTACGAGCAGGCCGAGGTGAACGCGATGCTGAACGGGCTGGGCGAGCATCGCAGCGGTTGCTTCAACGGCCTCTGCACCTTCCGCTTCACGCAAGCCGAGCACGCCGACGCCTTCGCCGAATATGCCCTCGACAAGCGGCTGCATCGCCTCAAGGCCAACAGCACCCACGGCGCCACGCGCGAGGAGGTGGCGCTGGAATGGGAACGGCGCGCGGCGGAGCGCGAGGAGATCCTCGCCTGGGGCCGCCTGACCGGCATGACCCGCGAGGTGGTCGCGCATTATCGCGCCGAGCGGCATGTCGGCACCTGGTCCTGGCCGGCGCATCTCGCCGCCGCGCGGCTGATCGAGAAGGCCCATCCAACTGTCACGGATCCCTGCCATTACGCCGGGGTGATGATCGAATGGGCGGAGCGGGAACACCGGTCGTGGTTCTGGCGTTGCTGCCGCGGCCTGCACCATCTGTAAGGGAGTGCCCATGTCTGTCATGTTCGATTGCCTGACCCATGCAAGGGATCCGCTCGACCGGGAAGCCGGCCTGATCCGGCGCGCCTTCGAACTCGCGGCGGAACAGCCCTACGGCTTCACCTTCGAAGACCTGGAGCATGTCGAGGCCTATCGCATGCAGCGTGCGGCCGCTTCTGCGTCGCTGGACTGCGTCGTGAGCCTCACCGACGGCCGCCGCTTCCACCTCGCCTATGTCGCGGGCCCGCATCGCCCGGACGGGGTGACGGTCACGCAGATGGTGACCACGCAGCCCTTTCCTTCCCTCGGCACCCCGGGTCGTCTCTCGCCCTGGATCGACGACGTGGCCGAGCTCAACCACCGTCTCGGCCTGCCCCTCATCCCGCCGCCGCCCGTCCCGGTGATCCTGCCGCTGCCGGCGCGGCACTGAGGACATTCATGGAGAGACAGTCTGAAGCAGCCCTGCGGGAGCTGTTGAAAAGCTTTTCAGCTCGTTGCGACTCCTGCCCCGGACGGAGCTGATACGGCCACAATCGCATCGTGTGCCTCCCTCGGCGTCAGTGCGAGGGCTTGGCGCTTGCCGGCAACCATGACAACCGCTTTGGTGCCGTCCGGATCTCCACCCTGCGTACCGCGTACCACGCTGATTTGCGCCACGTTGAGATAAACTGACGTTCCCTCAGGCCGCCTGAGCTCAACCAGCTTTACGCCGGCATTATCGAGGAGGCTAATCACCTTTCCTACGGACACAGTTACCACCGGCGAATCAGACCCGGCATCAACACGCGTTGACCCACTTGCAAACTCGGCCGTGACGCGAAAGACGCTGGCGGGCGAGATGAATATCTCTCCACCGCCCGCCAGCGGAAACGCAATAAATGACATATCTTCTCCTTCTCTTCAGTTTCATACCGCAGGTAAGATTACTTACCCTCGGCTGCCCGCGCGTCGTTGAAGGTTGCCTTCACGAGTTCGCCGGTGTCGCTGAACGCCAGCTTCGTCGTCCTGTCAGAGAACAGTCGGCGCTCGGCCGGCGCGATCGCTTCCGAGCCAAACTGTGCGACTGGCAGCGTTTTCGAAAGCAGGATACGCCCACCCGTGCCTTGGCACCGTACGAGGCAAACCGATAAGGTCGCGCTACCTGGAATGCGGTAGACGATGCCTTTCACTTCTCCCGCGATCGGCTGCGGTTTCTTGCCTTCCGTGATCTGAAGCGCGATCGAAAACTTGTCGATGCGCGTGGCCAGCACGCCGCCGCCGGGACCAGGATCTCGCAACAGCCTGCCGATGGTGTCCATGCCGGGCAGAACACAGGCGGGATCGGACGCCATTGCGGGTGCCACCGCAGGACATGGTTCGCCCGGCACGATGTGCACGCTACGTTGAAAGATGTCAGCCCGGCCAGCCTTGGGCTCCGGCCCCTGCGCCTTGTCCAGCGCGGTGATGAGGTCTACCCCACAGACCTGCTCGCGGAGCCTCACCCGATCCACAAGCGCGTCCGATCCTGCAGAATGGTCTTTAGGCAGCAAGACCTTGAAGGCTTCCTGAATCGTCGTCACCAGGTCCGAACCTGCTGGCGGTTTGAACTCGCTCACCGTAACGGCATTCAGAGACTTCAACATACCACGGTTGAGATCAATCGCGAGGTCGGTCCGCCAGAAGGCGCCGTCCATCGACTGGCTCCGGATCACGTAGCCTCGCGTCAAATCCGGCTCGCTCGACAGTTTCAACTCGGCCGTGACCACCCCATCGAAGAGGAATTGGGGAGCACCCACCGGCGAGATTTCCACGTCGCACTTCGTTACCCGGAACGTGAGATCGGCTTCAACGATGGATTGTGGCAGGTAGTAAACGATGCCGCCCGGAGCACCCTGGGTCTCACTCAACGGCTTCACCTCCAGACTCGACACGCCGTACCAGCCGCCCCGTCCACCCAACACGAATGCTGCCGTCGCTAGCGCCAGCAATGCGCCGCCCTTGAACCAAGGTGAAGCAACGACCCAGACCCATGTATCCTTCATCCATTGCGCCATGGTCCCAGCCCCAATCACGACGTCACTTACACATTTCGATCGCATTGCCGGTGGTGGTGCAAAGCCATTTGCGCACCTCGGCTTGATGCAGGAAGACGAAACCGGTGTTGGTCCCATCCTCGACCTTCGGCCTGCATCCGGCGTTTTCCGCTGAGCCACTGACATTGATGGCCACAACATTGTGCGGCTCGTCCGCCCAGCCGAAGACACGTCCGGCGAAAAACGGCGCGCCGGAATCGCCCGGACAGCTCCACGACCGCAACGCCGCATCACCGGCATTGCGCTCGATCGTCACGAGCGGACCCACAGAAACTTTTCCGCCCTTGCCCATTGCCTTAAGCGCTTCTTCCTCGTGGATGCCCGTCCACCCAACCCGCAGCCGCCCCGCCGCGCTGCCGGCGGATTGACCGAACCCGGCCAGGGTCATCTCAAAAGGCTTGCCGGTATCGAATGGGATGATGGTGGCCGAACGGGCGGATTGTTTCTCGGGAATGCTAATGAGGGCGAGGTCGATATCGACATCAGCGGGCACGGGATGGAGTTTCCTTTCCAATGCCATCAGATTGCAGCCGGATAGGGGATTGGCCTCCAGACACTTCAACGTCTCAGGAGTTGGCTGGAAAATCCTGACACTCTCTGGTTGCTCGCGAACGCAGTGTCGCGCGGTCAGTGCCCAGCTCGCGGCTACACGCACCGCTGTGCAAATGCCATTAGGCCCTCCGGTATCGATCAGCAGTACGTCCGAAAATCCATCCCGGCAAAAAACAATCGGCTTATCTGCTTGGGCTTCGGCATACAGTTTACCGAACTCAACCGGACTCAGCACCGACGGCGGCACAATGGGCCGAGATGCGCAATTGGTTGCCGCCCCTCCGGAAACAGGAGGCATCGGCAGCAAGGGCAGGCTTTTGCTGACCGAATTCCCGATATTGACAGGCACGGGCTGCGTTCCATCCACGCCAGTGCCAGGCGCTGTCTGCTGCTGGGTGTTCATACCCGCCAGCAGCTTTTCGATGGTTCCCGGCGGCAGCTTCCGCCACTTGTCCAGAAGGGCAATGTCTTTCTGAGACATCGATGGAGTCCACACCGCCCCGGAAAGCGCTTCCATCTCATCCGGCGCAACTTCTTGCCCGAATATCTTCAGCAACTCCGGCGCGGAAAACTTCTTTCCCAACGAGTCCAACTGCTTCCGAGCCAGCAGTTCGGTCGAAGCTGGTACTTCCAGCATTTCAACAGGCTGATTGCCGGTGCACTTCACCTTGCCGCCACCGCAGAGACCGTTCAGGATTTTTTCAATATTGCCAGGCGGCTTGTCTGCTTGTTGCTTCTGGAGAGATTCGATTACTGGCAACGGTGTCTTCGGATCGACCTGAATTGTTTTCCCATCGTATTTGAACTCCATAGGCTTCCCCATCGCCTGGGGCGTGTATTGTGCCGCATGTATCCGGCTAGGATCTTCGGCTTGCGCAGCGGCCGGATGCGGGCCCGCGAGGTCGATGACCGCAAGCGTCGCCAAGATGGCGACCGGGAATGTCCAAATGGTGCGGCTGCACTGTGGGAGGGAACCGTCATGGACTCGATACCATCGCATCTTCATGGATTTCCACCTCCATAAGTTGCATACTACAATATGCTTATGCCGTGCGAAAGTCACAGGCGGATGTAACTTTTCTTGCCGTCACAACCAGGGAATGCCTCAGCTCTTTGAGCAACCTTGCACACGCCACGATGGGCCGCGTTTCCCTCCGCTTGCGCCAGCCTCCGGTCTCGCCCACAAGCTTCCCCGATGTCGCAGCAGCCTTCCCCCAAGCGCCCGCCCTCCTCCCGCGAACGGCCCGACGTGATCGCGGCGCGCAAGGTGCTGGCGGAGATGTGGCCGGGGCCGGCGCGCGCGAGTTCCGTCACCTTGCTGAAGGCGCTGCACGTGCTGACCCGCGAGGGCGGGTTGAACCTCGACACGCGGCGCAAGCTGAAGCAGGTGCTGCATCTCGTGCAGCTGCTGCGGCCGTCGCTCGACGCGCTGCTCGCTGAAGGTACGGACCCGGTGATCGCCGATCTCGGCACCGGCAAATCCTATCTCGGCTTCATCCTCTACGACCTGGTGGTCGGACCGGCCGGGCTCGGCTCGATCGTGGGTGTCGACGTGCGCGCCGAACTGGTCGAGCGCTCGCAGGCGCTGGCCCGCGACTGCGGCTTCGAGCGCATGTCGTTCGTGGCCGGCGGCATTGCCGACACGGTGCTGCCGAACGGCCGCGCCGACATGGTGACGGCGCTGCATGCCTGCGACACCGCCACCGACGACGCGATCCGCTTCGCGCTGCGCCACGAGGCCAAGGTGGTGGCGCTGATCCCCTGCTGCCAGGCCGAGGTCGCGGCGCTGCTCGAGCAGGCGAAGCCCTCGCCGATCGACCAGCTGTGGCGCCACCCGCTGCACCGCCGCGAGTTCGGCGCGCATGCCACCAACGTGCTGCGCGGCCTGGTGCTCGAGGCCCGGGGCTACAAGGTGCGGGTGACCGAGTTCACCGGCCTCGAACACACGCTGAAGAACGAGCTGATCCTCGCGACCCGCCACCAGCAGAGCAATCCGCTCGCCCGCCGCAAGCTCGACCAGTTCGTCGAACAGCTGGGCGTGCGGCCGGGACTGCTCGACGTGATGGACTGAAACGCTTCCTCTCGCGGAGCGTGTCGCCGCGCGTCACGGCTTCTGGCGCAGGCTCAGGATATAGCTGACCAGCGCATCCCGCTCCTGCGTGCTCAGCGAGAAATCGGGCATGAGCGTGTGGCCGCTGGAGAGGTAACGGTCGAGCGTCGCCGCCGTCGTGTCCGTCCGCGCGGCGATGGCGCGAAAGCTCGGCGCGCTGTCGGAGGCCAGGCGCTGGCCGGCTTCCACGACGTGACAGGCCGTGCACCACCGCACGGCGAGCGCGCCCCCGGTCTGGACAGTCTGGGCGGCCGCCGGAAGAGGCATCAGCAGCGACGCCAGCGCAAAGGCTCTTCTCATGGCTTCCTCCGCGGAGGTGCAACGATTGCAGGCTTCGCACGTTACCGCAGCGAACTTTCATAAGTCCGCTACCGAACTTCCTTGATCTCCATCAAGGCGACTTCACGTACCGGCTCAACGAGGATCGCCACGATGTCGACGATACTGATCATCATCCTTCTGATCGTGCTGCTGGGCGGCGGCGGCGGCTACTATGGCTACAATCGCTATGGCGGGCGCGGGCTCGGCGGCGTTCTGGGCCTCATCGTCGTGATCCTGCTCGTTCTCTGGCTCGCCGGCGCGCTCGGTGGGGCCGGCCTGGGTCGGCTCTGACACGGGCAGTCTCGTGAGCCGCTCCCTGCTGGTCGTCGTCGGTGCCGTCCTGGTCGTGCTCGGCCTGATCGGCTTCGCCATGCCGATGTTCACGACGCAGGAAACCACCGAGCTGGCCAGGGTCGGCGAGCTGAAACTCGAGAGCACGCAGACCACCACGCACGTCCTTCCGCCGCTCCTGATCGGCGGCGTCCTGGGGATCGGTGTCCTTCTCCTCGGCGCCGGTCTCTATCGCAAGAGATAGCGTCTCGGGCGAACGCAGGAAGTTGCTTGCCGGCGTACCCGGCCGATTCAGTATCCGAGGCGGCTATCGTTCTCCGGGGCCCCGGATAGGAGTCTAAAAGGCTCGTTGTAGCGACCAGGGGCCGGCCCCTCGGAAGCAAGCCACTCCCGCGCGCCCGTCTCGTCGATGAAGAGGCGCAATCTGCGACGGTCTCCGATCCGGTGCTTCAGGAGAATCGCCATGTCCACCAACAAAGGCGGCGGCATCCGGCCAACCACGATCGCGATGGGCCCCGCGGTCGTTGGGCCGGCCAGACGGGTGCTGGCTGCCATGGTGTTCAGATCGTCGCTGCTGAGCTGAATGTCGGCCCGGCTCAAGTCGAGCAACTTGCAGTATCCGACAGCACCCTCGGCCCGCATGGTCTCTCGGAACGACGTGGCGAAGGACAGATCGTACACCCCCACGCCGCGGACAATGACCAGGCCTGCCGGCCTGTAGATCTTCCAACCGAGCGTACCCATGGCCGTTACTCCCCTTACCGACGTTGCTCTCGCCGTCCGTCAACCCCTATCCCCCGTGACACATCCTGCAGTCGGAGCGGCGACAGAGTCATCTGATTTCGCACGAGTCCCTTCTGTTGCGATTTAGTGTCCATTCGGATTTTGTTTTTGTTATTTTCTCTCCGACGGCGCAATTTTCAGCGGCGCTGCGGCGTTCGGAAATCGACAACCATCGCAGGCCGTAAATCGGTTTCAGCGCAACATTGCCCCGGCCTCGGCGTTGGTTCGCCACGGAGCACCAGACGATCACTTCGACAGGCGTCGCCACGCTATGCTTAGCGCTCGTCCCCGGAGGACCGTAAGAATGAACAAGCTCGCCGTGGTCGCAGCACTGATGGTTGCCGCCTCTCTGGCTTCGCCTGCGATGGCTGCCCGATGTGAACCGGTCTGAGCGCGGACTGGAAGGGCGCATGCACACCGACCGCACGCCAAGGAGCGAAAATGCCCATTTACATGGACGTTCTACGTATTGAACGGTTGGTTGTTATCGTGGCGCGCGGCCATGTGACGGCCGAAGAAATAGCCGAAAATACCAAGTCGCTCATTGCGGCCGATGTTCCCGGCTTCGCCAAGATCATCGATGTCGCCGGCTCGGCCTCGGATCTGACGCGCGAGCAGGTCCAGCGCATCGCCGATATGCTTCGTGGCGGGCCGGACAGTTCCCTGAGAGGACCCGTCGCCTTCGTGGTCAACCCCGCCCGGAAGGGCTTCGCCGAGGCATTCGCCGAGGTAACTCAAGGCGACAGGCCGATCGAGCTCTTTACGAGTCTCCACGCGGCTCGCAGTTGGCTGAGGCAGGAGGGTGCAGCGCGTCCAAGCGCTACCCTGCATCATGGGGTGCCTGTCCGGAGTTGACCTGCTCCGCTTCGGAGGAGAGCCACCATCTCGCCTCTACCTCACCCGTGAAGAGGCGCAGCCGGCGACGATTGCCCAGGCGGGTCTTCATGAGAATCGCCATATCGACCAACAAAGGCGGCGGTTCGTGCCCCAGCAGGATGGCGATCGGGCCGGATTTCACAGAATCGGGTAAGCGGGTGCGGGCCACCATGGTCTGTAGATCGTCGCTGCTGAGCTGAATATCTGCGCGGCTCAAATCGAACAGCTTGGAATACCCAGCGGCCCCCTCGGCCCGCATGGCCTCTCGGAACGACGTCATGAAAGCCAGGTTGAACACACCGACACCGCGAACGACGACCAAGCGCTCGGACTTCGATATCTCCCAGCTCAACACACCCATGACGCCTACTCCCTACTGACTACGCTGGAGTTGGTGGCACTCTCCACCCGCAGCATCCTGCAATCAGTGCGAGAGAAGAGTCATCAATTTCCTGTAAGCGAATTATGGAGGCGGCTATGCCAGTATCGACGGTAGAGATTCGCAACGTGGCAGGGACGCAGGCCGCGATGGGATGGGCGGACGCCCATACGGTGATCATCGATCGGCCGGAGGGGCGTGCCGGCGGGATGGGTCTCGGCTTCAATGGCGCCCAGCTGCTGGGGCTGACCATCGGCGGATGCTTCGCCAACGATCTCCGCTACGTCGCGGCGGACCTCGGCGTGGCCGTCGGCGACATCAGCATCTCGGTCTCGGTGACACTGGAAGGTTCGCCCATCCGCGCGATCGGCGCTGAGATGCTGGTATCGCTCTCGATGTCCGACGGGTCCGATCCCGCGGAGCTCATCGCGAAAGCGAAAGAGATATCGATGGCGATGAACTCCTTGATCAAAGGCCTGCCTGTTTCAGTGTCGGAGCGTCATGTCGGGCACCGGTCCCGCCCGACTTGAGCGCTGAATCCTGCCGGCTGGATGCTCCATAGCCCGCAGCCTGATCGCTTCGCGCTGTCGCCGGATCGTCGTCCCGAATGCTCCAGCTTCTTCGCGATCCGTAGTCCGCGTGACGCCCTTGCTCAGGTATCAGGCCACCTGATCGGCAAGCACTCGCTGCAATTCAGTCCGGACTTCGGCGATCGTCACAGTCGGACCACCGCTGAAGGCGATGAGGGCTGCGCTGGTTCGGTAGAGCTGGGGCCGGCACACCCGAAAGGCAACATCCGTCGCAAGCGCGTAGTTTCCTGTCTGGAGATGAGCCAAAGCACGCGCCAGCATGTCGGATTGCCAAGGATCGAGCGGCTCGCCGACCACCTCGAGTTGGGCGAGGCTGTCTCGAATCCGCTCTCCTGCGATGGAGCGTGTAGCAGGGACCGCTTTCCGTGCGACTGCCATGCAGAAACTCTAGCATCGCCCTCCTTGCCCTCAAAACGGCTCGCCGAAGCTTACAACGGCATCGGAGATCGATTTTTCACGGCCGTTACGCCTTCAATTCCCCGAACCCATTCCAACGAAAAACAACCCTGCCGGCCCGGAGGGCCGGGGGCTCTTTTGGAGGAAGCACTCCCTTACGCCACCGCTCATGCATGCAATGGGTAACTTTTGCGGCATCGGTCACCCTTCTATGGTGGCCACCGCTGACACGGAGGCAGGGCCGCAATATGTTCAGCAGGTGTTCGCCTTTTTCACCCGGCTCCTCGCGACCCTTGCTTTCGTTGCGGCGGGCCTTTGGGTTGTCCTTCCCGCCGCCGTGATGACGACGGCGACGCCCGCGCATGCCGAAGGTGTCCCGTGCTCATGCTGTGACGAACAACCGGCCATCGGCGGCGGCGTCGCGTGTCCCGGCTGTCAGGTTGGCGTTCCAACGGGAAGCGCATGGCCTCCCAGCCATCTGGTCGTAACGGCCGCCTGGTTCGCGCACGTCGCCACGGAATCGACCGGCGTTGACCCGGTCCCTGCCGAACCGCCTCCTCGCTGATCCGTCTCCGTCGTCCGAGCTTTCCCAATTTCAACGGAGAACAACATGCTACGCACACTTCTCTCGACTCTCGTCCTGATGTTTGCCTTCGGAACAGTGGCTCACGCAGCCGACTGTTGCGATGGTGGGCCTTGTTGTGAAGACGCAATGCCCTGCTGCGACGAATAAAGACGACCGGCGCCCGCTCCATCGTGGGGCGGGCGCTCCCGCCGCCGGGCTGATCAGAAGCGGTCCCCAGCGCCTAGTTGCCCGCCAGGGGCAGCGGCGCGCCGAGCGTCGCCGCCCCCAGGTTGATCGCCTCGAACAGATACGCGGCCGGGCCTGCGCGCGATCCGGATATGTCGAAGGCGTAGCCATTGGCTCTCGTGCCATCGGGCTGGACGCTCACCGCCGGCACTGCCGTCGTGGTGTAGGTGTAGACGCGAGTCTCCCGGGGGTATTTGAACAGAGCCACATACCCCTTGTTGGTCCCGGCTATGGCCGTGACGTCTGCCCCCGGAACGGTCGAGCGCAGGGCGCGAAAGATCACGGCATCTGCTTGCTCAGCGGTGATCGGATACATGATCCCGCCGCCTGGACTCCTGGCATCGAGGTTCGAGGTCGGCTTCTCGCAGCCCGTCAGCATCAGTGCGACTAGCGCCGTCAGCGCTGCGATCTTCTTTATGGCGGGTCCTATTTGGGTGAGTGCGACTGCCGATTGCAAATCGCTCGAAACAGCGCGCTCGACGTCTTCCCTCAGGGGCTGGTCGACCGCTTCTTCAACTCGGCGTTCATTGCAGCCACCCGATCGAGCATTTCGGGCAGGTGCCTCATGTCCGATACGATCAGAGCCAGAAACCCGAAATAGACCGCCCAGAACGCCAAGGGCTGAGTTCGGCGGTCGAGAAGAGTCCAGGATCCGAACTTGACCCGGCCTGTCCACGCGATGACCCCGAAGAAGACGGCGGAGAGCACTATGCTCGCACCGATGAACACGGAATGTGGGTGCATTGGCTGTATTGCTCGCAAGAAGCCGAAAAGTGTTTCAGTGACAGCCCGCTTGAAAGCGGACGCTTCCCATTAGGGGGAAGTGCGACTGAGGATGGCAAGAACCGTCCGTGCCGCCATTAGGCGCGTCGCGAGCATCATCCGTCACCTTCTGAGCATCGCGGAAAATACAGGCCGCGCGCGGCAAAAGCGGCTCGGGATTCGGCGCAACGACGACGGCGGACCCGGCGTTGATCGGCCTGAGCCCGCCCGCAGCCGCCAGCAGGAGCCAGCCATGGCAAGCCCCCGCGAAAATGATGTGAAAAGACGTACCCTGATGGCGGCCACCGTCGCCACGGCCGCGGTCGGCGCCGTGGCGTCGCGGGCCGGAGCGCAGACGGCACCGGCCGCCCCGCCCGCGCCCGCTGGCGCCGCCTCGCCGACGCTGAAAGTTTCCTTCACCGTGAACGGCAAGCCGCGCGACCTCGAGCTCGACCCGCGCACCCCCCTGCTCGACGCATTGCGCGAGGGGCTGCATCTTGGCGGCACCAAGAAGGGTTGCGATCACGGCCAGTGCGGCGCCTGCACGGTGATCCTCGACGGAAGGCGGATCAATTCCTGCCTCACCCTCGCGGTCATGCACCAGGGCGGCGAGATCACCACGATCGAGGGGCTGGGCACGCCCGACAAGCTGCACCCGATGCAGGCCGCCTTTGTGAAGCATGACGGCTATCAGTGCGGCTACTGCACGCCGGGCCAGATCTGCTCGGCGGTCGCGATGCTGGAGGAGATCGAGGCCGGCATCCCGAGCCACGTCACCGCCAACCTCAACGCCAAGCCGCAACTCGACGACGCCGAGCTGCGCGAGCGCATGAGCGGCAACATCTGCCGCTGCGGCGCCTATTCCAACATCGTCGACGCCATCGGCGAAGTCGCCGGGAGGAAGGCATGAAGCCCTTCACCTACGAACGCGCCGCGTCGCCCGCCGAGGCCGCCAGCGCCGCCGCCCGCCAGCCGAACGCGCGCTTCATCGCCGGCGGCACCAACCTGCTCGACCTGATGAAGCTGCAGATCGAGACGCCGGCGCATCTGATCGACGTCAACGGCCTCGGCCTCGACAAGATCGAGGCGACGCAGGAGGGCGGCCTGCGCATCGGCGCCCTGGTACGCAACACCGATCTCGCGGCCGACGCACGCGTGCGGCGCGACTATGCGGTGCTGTCGCGCGCGCTGCTGTCGGGCGCCTCCGGCCAGTTGCGCAATCGCGCGACCACGGCAGGCAATCTCCTGCAGCGCACGCGCTGTCCCTATTTCTACGACACCAACATGGCCTGCAACAAACGCCGCCCCGGCAGCGGCTGTTCGGCGCTGGGCGGCTACAGCCGCCAGCTCGCGGTGGTAGGCGGCAGCGACGCCTGCATCGCCACGCATCCCTCCGACATGGCGGTGGCGATGCGCGTCCTCGACGCCACGGTGGAAACCGTGAAGCCGCAGGGCGCGTCCCGCTCGATCGCCATCGCCGACTTCCACCGCCTGCCCGGCGACACGCCCGAGATCGAGACGGTGCTGGAGCCCGGCGAGCTGATCACGTCGGTGACGCTGCCGAAGCCGGCCGGCGGCGCGCAGCACTATCGCAAGGTGCGCGACCGCGCCTCCTACGCTTTCGCCCTGGTCTCGGTCGCCGCCATCGTCCAGCCGGACGGCAGCGGCCGCGTGGCGCTGGGCGGCGTGGCGCCCAAGCCATGGCGCAGCGAGGACGCCGAAGCGGACATGTCGCGCGGCGCCAAGCCGGTGATGGCGAAGCTGCTCGCCGGCGCCAAACCGACCGAAGAGAACAAGTTCAAAGTGCCACTGGCCGAGCGCGCGCTCGCCGCCGTGCTGGCCGAGCCGAGGGGCTGAGCCATGAAATTCGACACGCCCGCCACCACCAATCCCATCGACCGGCTGAAGATCGTCGGCCAGCCGCTCGACCGCATCGACGGACCGCTGAAGACCACGGGCACCGCGCCCTATGCCTACGAACGCCATGATGTCGTGCCCAACCAGGCCTATGGCCATGTGCTGGGATCGGCCATCGCCAAGGGCCGCATCGCGTCGATGGATCTCGCCGCCGCCAAGGCCGCGCCGGGTGTTCTCGCCATCGTTACAGCAGAGAACGCGGGCAAGCTCGGCAAGGGCGAGTACAACACCGCCAGGCTGCTGGGCGGCCCCGGGATCGAGCACTATCACCAGGCCGTCGCGCTGGTGGTCGCCGAAACCTTCGAACAGGCGCGCCATGCGGCCGAGCTGATCGAGGTCAAGTATGCGCCGGCCAAGGGCGCCTACGACCTCGCCGCGTCCCGCGACAAGGCCAAGCCCGCCGGCACCGACGACGAGCCCGCCGACAGTGCGGTCGGCGCCTTCGACGGCGCCTTTGCCGCCGCGCCGGTGAAGCTCGACGCCACCTACACCACGCCCGACCAGGCCCATGCGATGATGGAGCCGCACGCCAGCATCGCCGCCTGGGACGGTGACAAACTCTCGCTCTGGACGTCGAACCAGATGATCGCCTGGAGCGTCGGCGACATGGCCAAGACGCTGGGCATCGCGAAGGACAAGATCCACCTGATGTCGCCCTATATCGGCGGCGGCTTCGGCGGCAAGCTGTGGATCCGTGCCGACGCGGTGCTGGCGGCGCTGGGCGCGCGGGCGGCGAAGCGCCCGGTGAAGGTGGCGCTGCAGCGTCCGCTGATGTTCAACAACACCACCCACCGTCCGGCGACCATCCAGCGCCTGCGCCTCGGCGCCACGAAGGACGGCACGATCACCGCGATCGGCCATGACAGCTGGTCGGGCGACCTGCCGGACGGCAAGCCGGAAACGGCCGTGATGCAGACGCGGCTGCTCTATGCCGGCGCCAACCGGCTGACGCGGCTGCGGCTCTCCGTGCTCGACCTGCCCGAAGGCAACTCGATGCGCGCGCCCGGCGAGGCACCCGGCATGATGGCGCTCGAGATCGCCATGGACGAGATGGCCGAGAAGCTCGGGCTCGACCCGATCGAGTTCCGCATCCGCAACGACACCCAGGTCGATCCCGAGAAGCCGGAGCGCAGATTCTCGCAGCGCCAGCTCACCGAATGCCTGCGGACCGGCGCCGAACGTTTCGGCTGGTCCGCCCGCACGGCGCAGCCCAAACAGGCGCGCGACGGGCGCTGGCTGGTGGGGCTCGGCATGGCCGCCGCCTATCGCGGCTCGCCGGTGATCAAGTCGGGCGCGCGGGTTC
>JAESFK010000120.1_pt1 | contig 66871 bp, 66 predicted proteins | sample 9269391 | NCBI WGS metagenome assembly JAESFK01 (sample SAMN14506231, study PRJNA617097) | algae metagenome | isolation source: Drouetiella hepatica UHER 2000/2452 and co-occurring heterotrophs from... | place: Slovakia: Slovak Paradise National Park, Hrabusice, Kosice Region | collected 2000-01-01
CAGAAGCGAACCCCGGAAGCCCTCTCGCGCTACGTCGGAAAGCTCCTCAAGACCATCCGACCATCCGAATGCTGCAACTACATCCAAAGCGCCGGATACGCTCACGTCAAAACGTGAAACGCTCTAGGGTGGCGGGATGAACCGTCGCTTCTTCCTCGGCGCCCTGCCGATCCTCACCGCTGCTCCCGCTTCCGCCCAGCAGCTTCCGGCCATCCGGACCGTCACGCTGTCTCCGGCGCCTGCCAGCACGACCGTCACCGGCAGCCTCGCCGACATCAAGGCGCGCTCGCTCTATTACGTGCCGGGCCAGGCCGGCCAGACGATGAACGTCCTGGTTACGTCGCCCGGCAACAACGTCGTGTTCCAGGTCTGGGAGCCGGGCACCGGCGTCCGCACCAATGCCGACGGGACCCTCGCCTTGAACGGGAAGGCCATGCACGATGCCGGTCCTGCCGAGGAGCCAGCCGCCTGGATCGGCGCGCTGCCCAAGTCCGGCCCGTATCTGCTGGTCGTCTACAGTCGGCGCGACGCCGCCACCTACACCGTGACGATCTCGGTAACCGCGCATTAATTTTTCAAGGTTGCGCCACCACTGCAATATATCTAGCTTCCGCGCCGTGTGGGTGGGCTGTCATGGGGATGCTGGGCCCGTCAGTTCGATGTCGGGGAATTGACCGAGGAGCTGGACATGAAATTGCTCGTTGCGGGCACTGTCACGCTTGCGGCGGTGGCCGCCGTCGCCGCCGGAACCATTGCGTATTCGCAGTCGACGGGTCCGAAGCCCGGCCAGGCACAGGCTCCGGGCCAGTTTCAGGCGCAGGTGCAGGCGCCGGCCCAGGCTCCCTCGTGCCTGACGCAATACACGCCGATGCCGGGCCAGTCGGCGATCACCATGATCCGGGCCGGGTACGAGATCCGGGCGGCGGTGCCGAACGGCCTTTGGCTGCAGAAGGACAAGGACGTCTACTACTGCAATTCCGGCCGGCCCATCGAAGGCGATGTGCAATGCTGGCAGATGCGCGAAGTCACACGCTGCTGACCGGGCACGCGCAACAGGGCATGCTCTCCTCCAACACAAGATGGAGGATGGCATGTCCGATCTCTTTCCGACGACCGGCGAAGCCGAGGAAGAGAAGCTGACGGAAGCGACCGCGACCGGCGGCCCCGGTATCGTGAACCACCTCGGACCCGACTCCTTCCAGAAGGACGGACTGCGGCCCTTCTTCGAGTACCGGCCTCTGGGATTGAAGGAGCTGACCGGCGGCAAGGTCGGCGCGCACGTCATCCGCGCCGTGCCCGGCCAGCATCCCGACGCGCCGCGCCACAGCCATGCGCTCGAGTTCCAGTTCGTCTACGTCCTGAAGGGCTGGGCCATCTTCGAGTACGAAGGCTACGGGCAGCACAAGCTGGTCGCCGGCTCGACCGTCTATCAACCGCCCGGCGTGAAGCACAAGGAGATCGACCACAGCGACGATCTCGAACTGATCGAGATCACCATGCCGGCCGACTTCGAGACGACGGTCGTCGAGTGATCTTCTGAGCGGCGCCGACGCCAGGGTGGAGCTGACTGATCTGCGAAAGAAGGCCGAAATGATGCCGTCCGGTGCTGCCGACATCTTCCGCATCCTGCGCTCCCGGCGCGTCGAGGAGGAATTGGCCGCGCGCCAGAACCCGTTCCTGATCGAGGCGCTGCGCACGGAAAAGCTCGAAGGCCAGCGCATCGCCGCCTGGGCGCGCACGATCGCGCTGTCGGCGAGCGGCGTCCTGATCGCCTTCCAGAACCTGAGCTGGAGCGTTCTCTACTTCCATGCATTTCTGCTGGTGTTCATCGCCCTGGGCTGGGCGCAGCTGCGCTATGCGACGGTGGGCCATTCACGCATCGAGCTCACGCTGATCATGGCCGACCTCGTGCTCCTGGCGGCCGTCCTCACCGTGCCGAATCCCTTCGCGCCGGAGGCCTTTCCAACGGCCATGATCTACCGCTTCGAGACGTTTCCCTATTTCTTCATCATCCTGGCACTGGCGACGCTCGCCTATACCTGGCGCACCCTCATCACCATGGGCGTCGCCGCTGCCTTGATCTGGTTCCTGTCGGTGGTGGGCGTCGCCGTGTTCGGTACGACCGACCCGGAACTGGGCGGCAAGGTCGCCGCGGCGTACGCCGCCATACCCAGCATGCGCGACATCGTCGATCCGAACTCCGTGATCTGGTCGATACGCGCACAGGAGATGGTCATCTTTTTCCTCGTTGCGGCGATTCTCGCCCTCCGCGGACAGCGGTCGACAGCTCTGTTGATTCGCCAGGCCGGAATCGCGGCGGAACGCGCCAACCTGTCGCGCTACTTTCCGCCCTCGCTCGTGGACGAGCTGGCTTCCGCCAGCGGCGATGTCGGATCGGTCCGGTCGCAGGACGTCGCGGTGCTGTTCGCCGACATCGTGGGCTTTACCCAGCTCGCCGAGCGTGAGAAGCCCGAGACGGTGATTCAGATCCTCAGGAGCTGTCATGCCGTCATCGAGGAGGCGATCTTCTCGAACGGCGGCACCCTCGACAAGTATCTCGGGGACGGCGTGATGGCGACCTTCGGCACGCCCCGGGTCTCGCCGGCCGATTGCGCCAACGCCCTCGCTGCCGCGAGGGACATCGTCGACGGCATCGCGGCCGGCAACGCCGCCCTGACGAAGTCCGGTCTTCCGCAGCTGCGCATCTCGGTCGGCGTTCATTTCGGTCCGGCCATCATCGGCAATATCGGCTCGGAGCGACGACTTGAATTCGCGACGCTCGGCGACACCGTGAACGTGGCCAGCCGGCTGGAGGCGGCCACACGCAGCCTCGGCTGCCAGATCGTCGCCAGCGACGCGGTCGTGTCTCGCAGCGAGGGCGACGTGAGAGGCGACTTCCGACCTGTTCCGGCGCTCAGCCTGCGCGGGCGGGCGGCCCCTATCGATGTCTGGGTTGCCTAGCCGCAGCCAGGCCGCCCTCAGGCTCCGTGTCGCAGCAGCCGCCCCGAATAGGTGTTCGTCGGGCGATCGTCGCGCATCGTCACCTGGCCGTTGACCAGGATGTATTTGTAGCCCGACGCCCGCTGCACGCGGCGCCATTCGCCGCCCGGCAGGTCGTGCGCGATCTCGTCGGGCAGGACCTTCAGCCCGTCATAGTCGTAGATCACGATGTCGGCCGGCGCGCCTTTCTTCAGCATGCCGCGCCCGCGGAACCCCGCGACCTCGGCCGGCAGCGCCGACAGCCGCCAGTGCACGTCCTCTAGGCTCAGCATGCCGTGCTGGCGCACCACCTTGCAGATCGTCTCCGTCGGATAGCGCCCGGCCGTCAGGAACTTGGTGTGGGCGCCGCCGTCAGACACCCCGAACAGGATGTAGGGATCGTCGACCAGCTCCTTCAGGTACTCGATGCTGCCGTTGGGAGGTGCCGCAAAGAACTCGGTCTCGAGATTCTCCTCGACCGCCATGTCGAGCATGACGTCGACCGGATGCTTGCCCATCTTCTCGCCGGCATGGGCCAGCGTGTGGTCGAGCCACTTCTTATTGCGTTCGAGCTTGGGCCCGACGATGGCGATCTGTGGCAGCGGGCCCGTCGCGGTGATCGGCAGGTTCTCACGCAGCTTCGCACGCCGCGCCGGATCGGCGAGCTTGGCCAGCCGCTCCTCGCGCGTGCCGGTCGTGGCGTCGCACCAGTCCCGCGAATCGTCGAACAGGTTCCAGTCCTCGAACGTGAAGGTGAAGCCTGCGTCGGTGGTGAGGCCCTGCCCCACGACCCTGATGCCGCGCTCGCGGCAGCTCTTCAGCCAGGCAAGCCCGCGGCGGTGGATCTCCGGCCGGTGATCGAAGGCCTGGATCACGTTCATGATCATCGGACGGCCGCTCAGCGTCGACAGCTCCTCGTAGAAGGCGCGGTCGGCCGCGTTGTCGCCCGAGATCAGCAGCATCTGCATGAAGCCTTCGTTGCGCTCGGCCAGCACCCGCGCGAACTCGCGGCAGGTCTCGTCGTGCATCACGTCGGTCGGCATCGGCGTACCGTCATAGTCGCGCTGCACCGCCGCCGGACCGGTCGGCTTCATGCGTTGCGCCGACCAGCCGCACGCGCCGGCATCCATCGCCTCGCCGAGCAGCCGCTTCATTTCGACATGCTGCTCCGGCGTCGGCATTTTCCCGACCTTGGCCGCCTCGAAGCCCATCACCCAGATGAGCAGCGGCGACACCGGCACATAGGGCAGGACGTTCACCGCCTTGGGCGCGGCATCGACGCTGTCGAGGAACTCGGGGAAGGTCACCCAGTCCCACGGCATGCCCTCCTTCATCGAGGCCATGGGGATCGCCTCGACCCGCGTCATCGACATCATGGCGCGCTCGCGCTCGGCCGGCCGCACCGGCGCGAAGCCGAAGCCGCAATTGCCGATCACCACGGAGGTGATGCCGTGCCACGAGGAGAGCGTGCAGTAGGGATCCCAGAAGAGCTGCGCGTCGTAGTGCGTGTGCAGGTCGACGAAGCCCGGCGCCACGATCAGGCCGCCGGCGTCGATGACCTCGTCGGCGTCGCCGGCGGCGATCTGGCCGATCTCGGCGATGCGGCCGTCCTTGATGCCGATGTCGCCGCGAAAGCGCGGCAGCCGGCTGCCGTCGACGATCATGCCGCCGCGGATCACGCGATCAAAGCGCGCCATTCGTTTCCTCCGGTGTTTTGCCGGAAGCGTGCGGGCGACCCGCTGGCCTGTCAACGCAAGCGGGTCGCGACGCAGAACTCAGTTGCGCTTCGTCACCTGGATGAACGTGTTGTTGGTGTTGGGCCGGTAGCTCACATTGTAATGGCCGCCCGCCCCGACCGCGTCACAGCTCGCGCCCGCCGTCTGTACACGCGCGATCGTGTAGGTCGTCCAGGCACTGCCCTTGGACATGTCGACATCGAGCTGGAAGAGCAGGTTCGGCGAACTCTTCTGGGCGTTCTGGTATTGCCAGCAGATCCAGTTCTTGTATCCGGGCTTGAGCTGCATGGTCTTCCACTCGCCCTCGCCCCACTTGTAGCGATAGCTGATCTGCGCCTGCGTCTGGTTGTGCAGGCAGGCGCAGCCATGGGTCGTCTGTTGCGCCGCAGCCGGGCGGGTGTCCACACAAGCAACGGCGACCACAGCCATCGCCATCAATCCCAATTTCATTCCACTCCCCCAAGTAAGAGGGGAACCTAGGATTATCTCTTTGGGACTGCAACCATTCTGCGCGTTACCCCGCCTTCTGCGGACAGTGGAAGGTGATTACGCGCGGCGCGTAGGGAGCGGGAGGCGGAGCGGCGGGGAAACTCTTCTTCGGCCAGGTGCCGTCGGCGAGATGCCGGTCGATCACGGGGACGAGGAGCTGCAGCATGATCCAGCCTCGAAGCCGCACACCTTCGGGTGTGCCGTGGATCGCATCGATGAAGAGGTCCGGGTCGGACGGCATCAGCCGGGCGACGTCGAGGAAGTCGATCCGGCGTTCCTTCGCGTACTTCTCCAACACGCGGTTCTGGAACCGAGCCAGGCGCTCGAGGTCCCGGTAGCGAAACGGCGCATAGCCGAAATTGAGATACTCCAGGATGAAGCGGTGGCGGACAGGATCGAGCACCATCCCGTCCTCGACGAGCCACTTGAACGAGGCGAGCGCCAGTTCCCCGCCCACCGCTTCGGTCGCGGCTTCGATGCGGCCGAGATCGGCCAGGATGGCCGACAGGTTGACCGGAAGATCCTTGCGCGAGAGGTCGGGATCGCTTTCATCGACACCCTTCGGCCAGACCAGCGTGTAGTCGGGTTTGGGCCACTCCCGCCCATCGGCTCCCGGCATGCTGCCGGCACCGGCCGCCGCATCCGCCGCCCGAGGCGATACATACTGGGCGAGCAGATTCTTCAGGCGTTTGGCGAGTGCGGAGCTGTAGCTGAGATCCTCGAGGAGGCGTTCGAACAGCCCGGGGGCGGGCCGCGTCGCGACCGGCAACCCGGCGGGACGCGGAGGAAGATCGGGCACGAGCGTCCCAAGATAGAACTGGTTGGCTCCCTCGTAATAGACGACGAGATCCGGCGCGAGCGGCGCCACTTCGTTTCGCATGATGGCGGCAATGTCGGGCGAACCGATGCTCTCTCGCCCGGCATTCAGGACTTCGAAGCGAAGGTCGAGCTTCTTTGCGGCGGCCCACCGATTGAGCCAGTAGCCGACATGCTCGGGATGGGAAAATGGGAAATGGTGCGAGGTGACCGTCGTCGACGCGCCGAGGAAGACGATGCGGATTGTCTTCGGCCGACGCGCGAGAGCCACCGGGCCGCCACGAAATCCGTAGGCGTTCGTCACGAGCCCGATCGGTGTCGTCGTGTCGGGCAGGAAGCGGTAGCGCGGCCACGGACTGCCATCGGGAGGATCATAGACGTAGATCTGCCCAGGCGCGTCCTTGAGATAGGGGTGGGCACAGGGATCGGGGCCGACGAAGACGCTGTTCCAGGCCTTGAACATGTCCGCGCGACGCGTGCCGTCGGTCACGCCGCTCGCTTCGACCCGCTGCACCAGTTCGAGGGCTTCGGTGGAGGCGGCACGGCGATTCGGCAGCGGTGGCGGGTTATCGCCGAACCAGGCGCGCTGCACTCCCTCTGCCAAAGGGATTTCATCGAGATGCTTCAGCGCGGCGCTCGCCTCCTGAGCGTCCAAACAACGGACCATGCCCTCGGCCGCCGCCGTGCACAGCACGACGGAAACCAGGATCAAAAGAGTATTCTTCAGGACAGTCGTCACAGGGCAGTTGTTAATACGTCGGACCAGATGAAGCCAGACGGGCGGAATCACAGGAGCATGCTATAGGATCGCAGGCACCATGCGGAGAGTAGAATGCAGTTCGGCTGGCTTACCCTGGCAATGTCACCCTCGCCCGAGGAGGACGGCGCGCGAATCGATCAGATCGTTGCACAGGCCTGCGAAGCCGAGCGGCTGGGCTTTTCCGACGTCTGGCTGACCGAGCATTATTTCACCGGCGAGAGCGTCTACTGCGACTCGCTGATGTTCGCCGCGGCGCTGGCGATGAAGACCAGCAAGGTGCGGCTGGGCTTTGCAGTGGTCCAGACGCCCTTCCACCATCCGGTGCGGCTCGCCGTCCAGCTTGCGCTGCTCGACAATCTCAGCAAGGGGCGCATCGACGTCGGCATCGGCAAGGGTACCGCCTACAACGAATACGAATTCGTCGGCCACGGACTGCGCAGCACCGACAGCCGGGAGCGCATGGAAGAAACCGTCGACATCCTGCAGCGCGCCTGGACGGAATCGCCGCTCGACTACGAGGGCCGCTTCCACAAGCTGCACGTGCCGGCGATCCGACCGAAGCCGGTGCAGCAGCCCGGCCCGCCTCTGTGGCGCAGCGTGATCTCGCCGGGCTCCTTCCAGGAATGCGGCAGGCTCGGCATGCCGATCCTGACCGCGCGCCTTCCGGTCGAGCGAATCAAGGAGCGCTGGGCGACCTATGCCGCCGGCATCGACGAAGGCGGGCACGATGCCGCGACCAAGGCGCGCCTACTGGCCCGGAGCGCCCTCTGGCGCAACGTCTATGTCGGTGAATCAGACGCCGAGGCGGAGGACGCCCTGGCCGCACTGCTGGTCGAGACGCGAGCCCACATGATGCATGTGCGCGAGGCGTATAACCCGGCCGACTTCGAGCCCGAGCCCGCGACGCTCAACGCCTGGACGGACCCCAGGGTGCCGGATTCCGAGGCCGTCCCATTCCTGCTGCGGACGGGCTGTCTCTACGGCTCCGCCAGCCGGGTCCGCGATCAGGTTGCGGAACTCCGCGAGGTCGGTGTGCAGCACCTCCTCTGCCAGACCGGCTTCGGCGCGATGAGCCACGCGCAAAATCTTGCTTCGATGCGCCGCTTTGGCGAACAGGTCATGCCCGCCTTCGCGTGAAGGAGCGCCTACTTCGGGCAGTCGCCGAGGCGCTTGCCGCTCAGTTCGCTCTTGCCCTTGACCGTCGTGCCGGACTTGTCGGCCGCCTCGAGCAGACCAGCCCCCTGATAGCTGGTCGGCGTGTAGCTGATCTCGGCCTTGGCGGTGACGCCCGGCGTCTGGTCGTTCGGCGGGCAGGTCAGTGTCGCGACAAGCATGCCGGCTTTCTTGGCGCCGGGCTCGAACTTGCAGCCGTGCTGCTTCATCTCATCTGGCGTCGGAAAGAGCAGGCGTTCGAGCTGGGCCTCGTCGGCCTTGAGGCAGACCTTCTTCGACGAGGCCGGCATCGGCTGCACGCCCTCCATCACGGTCTTCTCCGTCGTCTCCCACTCGCCCGCCTGGATGGCTGTCTGCGCGCCTGCGGTAACGGCAATCATCGACACGGAAACGGCGGCGCACAGTCCGAACAACCTCATGAAAACTCCTGCTCGCGCTTGAACTGCGACCATAGCCGATAACGCCGCGCCGCGCCGCCTACTTCGGCAGGCTCTCGATCCAGCGGCGCGCCGGCTCGCTTTCGGAAAAGACCCTCATCGGACGTTCGGCGGTGGCGAGGATGCCCAGCAGGCGCGACAGGAGTTCGGCCTTGTCGGGCGGCACGACGACGGCCATCGGCCCCGGTTTGCCGCCCCCGCCGGCCTGACATTTGCGGATCTGCACACCGAGGGCCAGCATATCCTCCGATGTCATTGTGGTGTCGCCGCGGCTCCCGTCGAACAGCTTTCGGTAGGTGTGGGTGCCTGCACCGTTCACCGCCGCGATGTAGCTCTCCGCCTCGTCGCGCGTGATGTCCCCATCGGCGATCGTGATCACGAGTCGTTCCTTGGAATAGATGGTCCAGTGCAGCGGCATGGTTGACGTATGTGCCAGTCCGGCGACCACCGCGCCACAGAGCACCGCACATTATCGATGAATGAGATCGGGCCACTTCGAAACGAGCGCGCCGGCAACGGCCTCGACCTCGCCTGCCATCCCACGTTCGCCATCGAACGCTTGCGCACACGAGCCGGCCGGCAGAAGCGGCATTCGAACGCTTCGCGGATCCAGCGCCATCATGCAGGACGTGGCGTATGCATCGCCATCGGATCGATCGCAGACGCGCAGCATCAGCACATCGCCCGAAACCTCGCAGGGTGTTCCCTCCCCCAAGCGAAGCTCGAGGATCGCCAGCCTTCTTGCGCCAAGTCGCTGCAGCTTCTCGATATGAGCCGTCAGCGCCCGACTTTCCGCGTCGACGACTGGTGCCACCACGAGGTCGAGCCGCTCGAGCAGCTTCTGGGCCAGTGCCCGGACGATGACGGCGGGTGCCTTCAGCGTCAGATGCGCCGGCAGGTCGCTCCCGGCCGCTGCGGGAATGACGACGACGGCATCGCCAGCGAGTCGAGAAGTGGCTTCCTGCCGGGTGAGATCGTCGAGCCAGACGCCGCGCGGAGTGTTCATGGCCGCAGGCTAGCACGTGCTACGGTGGCTTCAATGAATCCGCTCGTTTCGGTCCTGCGGCGCATGGGAGGGCGCGCCACGACGCTGCTGCCCTTCTCGCTGCTGCTGGGCCTGCTGTTCCAGGACCTGGCCGCCGCCGCCCGGCCGCTCTTGCTGCCGCTGGTGGTGATCCTGCTGATGCTGGCACTGGCGCGCATGGACTGGGGGCGTCTCTCGGCGCTGCTGCGCCGGCCCGGTCCTGCGCTGCTGCTGGCGGTCCTCAACCTTGTTGCCGTGCCGCTCGTCGTCTGGCCGATATGGCAGGGGCTGGGCCTCTGGCCAAGCCTCGTCACGGCGCTCTGCCTCAGCGCCATGGCGCCCGGCATCATCTCGGCCGCGACGACGGCCACCTTCCTGCGCCTCGATGCCTCGCTCGCGCTGCTGCTGTCCCTGTTCACCAATTTCCTGGTGCCCTTCACCTTGCCGCCACTGGCGCTGTGGCTGCTCGGTTTCGACCTCAAGATCGGCCTGTTCGACCTCAGCATGAGGCTGGCGGCGATCGTCGCGCTGGCGCTGGCCGGGGTGCTCGTCATCCGCCGCTGGCTGGGACCCCGCCTCGTCGAGGCCGGCCCGACCCTCGATGGCGTCTCGGTGCTGGTCCTCATGGTCTTCGCCATCCCGCTGATGGATGGCGTGGTGGCCCGTGCGATCACCGAACCGGCAAAGCTCGGAGGCTTCATCGCCGGTTCCTTCGCGGGGATGCTCCTGTGCAATCTGGTGATGGCGGTCGCGACCTGGCCGTTCCTCGACCGGCGCAGCGCGCTCACCGTGGGCTACTGCTCGGGCGGGCGCCACAATGCGCTGCTCATGGCGGTCCTGCCGGCGACGGCCGATCCCGACATCTTCCTGTTCATCGCCGCCGTGCAGTTCCCGATCTACATCATCCCGGCGCTGCTGCAGCCGCTCTACCGCCGCCTGCTGCCCCGCTGAGATCGGCATGGAAGTCCTTCAGCAGGTCGAGCACGTCGAGCACGGGCAGGCCGAGCGCCTTCGCGAGCGCCCGGCTGTAGGGCGGCAGGTTGGTGCATTCGAGCACCACCGTGTCGACCGCCGGGTGCCGCGCCACAAGCTCGAGCCCGGCCGCGACGACCTCGCGCTCGACCGCCTCGCGATCGAGCGTCAGCCCGTTGCGCAGGAAAGTGCCGGCGAAGGACCCATCCTCGGGCATTCCGACAACCGGTGTATCGCCGGGCGCACCGACGGCCACGAGATGCGCGGTCGTCAGGTTCTTCGCCGACGCCGTGATGACACCGGCTCTGCGGCGCGCGAGCTTCCGGATATGGAGCAGCGCCGAGGTCGCCACCGGCACCGGCGACACCGCGGCGAGATCGTCCTGGTAGAGCGCCAGAAACCCGCAGCTCGTGCCGATCCCGACCGCACCGTGCGCCGCCAGCGCGGCGGCATTCGCCTTCAACGCCGCCAGCACGCGCGGCCGGTCGGGATGCGCCGCCACGGCGTCCGAAGACCCTATGCCGTCCATCTTCCGGAAGATCACCGGGAAGTCGTACGACGCCGCATTCCCGACATCCCCCACGATCCGCGGAAACCGCGTATCGAGCATCAGGATGCCGAGGGGTTTCTGCCGTGCGTTCAAATACATCCCCGTCGTCCTGAGCGCAGCGCCGAAGGCGCGAAGTCGAAGGACCTCTCTTAGTCGCCGATCTCGCCAGCGAGATCGCGCCAGTCCGGATTCGATCGGTTGATCAGGGCGATCTTCTTCGCCCTGGTCCAGCCTTTCAACTGCTTCTCCCGCGCGATTGCGTCGGGTGCTGTCTCGAAAGGCTCGAGGTAGATCAGGCGGTCAATCCTGTACTTTGCCGTGTGAGCAACACGCCCAAGCCGGTGTTCCTCCAGGCGTCGCGGCATGTCTGTCGTGACACCAATGTAGAGCGCCCGGCCCATCGCACTTGCAAGGATGCAAACGACAGGTTGACGCATAAGAGAGGTCCTTCGACTTCGCGCCTTCGGCGCTCCGCTCAGGACGACGGGATCTTTAGGAGGTCGGCGGGTCCGGCCACTTCTTCTGCTCGCCGCGCACGGACTCGAACCAGCGCGACAGGCGCAGCACGCCGGAATCGTCGAAGCGGCGGCCCGAGATCTGGAGGCCGATCGGCTTGCCTTCCTTCGTGTAGGCACAGTTGATCGAGGCGGCCGGCTGTTCGCTCATGTTGTAGGGCATGGTGAAGGAGATGTGCTCCAGCGGCCGGTTGACGTCGTTGGTCGGCGTCTCCCATTCGGCGCGATAGGTCGGCACCGGCGAGACCGGCGACAGGACGAAGTCGAAGGGCTGCGTTGCACGCGTCGTGGCCGAGCGGATGGCCATGTAGTTGTTCACGCCCCGGATCACCTGGGCGCCCGAGACGTCGGCGCCGCCGCGGCACCAGTCGGCGATGAAGGGCAGCACCTTCGCCTGCTTCGCATGAGAGAGCGCCGAGAAATCGACCCAGCTGCGCACCCGCCAGAACAGGTCCTGAAGATGCAGCATCTCGGGCGACAGGAACGGCGCCACCGGCTCGACATGCGCGCCAGCCTCGGCGAACAGCTTGGCGGCGGCCTCGATCGCCTCCTTGACCTCGGGATCGACCGGCAGGCCGGAGCCTGCGTCGAGATGCAGGCCGATCTTCAGGGCCTTGGGCGACAGAGGCCCGGCGGCCCAGTCGATGTCCGCGGGCGGCAGGTTCATGTGGTCGCGCACATCGGGCTTCGACAGCTCGGCCATCAGCAGCGCCGAATCCGCGACGCTGCGCGTCATCGGCCCGATGGCGCGACCGAAGAAGGGCGGATCGACGGCGATCCTGCCGAGGCTGGGTTTCAGCGTGAAGATGCCGTTCCAGCTCGCCGGGAGGCGGACCGAGCCGCCGATGTCGGTGCCGAGATGCAGCGGGCCGTACCCCGCCGCCGCTGCGGCCCCCGCGCCGGCGCTGGACCCGCCGGGATTCCAGGCAAGGTTCCACGGGTTGCGCGTCAGCGGATGGAAGGAGCTGCGGCCCGAGGAGAGCATGCCGTAGTCGGGCATGGTGGTCTTGGAGAGGATGATCGCCCCCGCCTCGCGCACGCGCGCCGAGGCGGGCGCATCGTCGGCGGCGGGCACCAGCTGGGTCGCCGCCGTGCCGAGCGGCACCGGCACGCCCTTGGTGGCGATGTTCTCCTTGATCGTGATGGGAACGCCGTCGAGCGCGCCCTGCGGCGCGCCCTTCTGCCAGCGCGCCTCGGACGCCCTGGCGGCCTTGCGTGCGTCCTCGAAATCGGGGGCGTACAGCGCCTTCAGCCTGGGCTCCCAGGCCTCGATGCGGGCGATCACGGCGTCGGTGGCCTCGACGGGCGACAGCGACTTGGATTTGTAGGCAGCGAGCAACTCGCCGGCAGTCATGTCATGCAATGCGGTCATGTCGTGAAAATACACGAAATCGCCTTCGTGTTCGCGTCAACCCGCTGGGTTGGAACGACGCATCCGCTCCGCGTCGCTCGCAGCTAATCTGTTGACCCGCGCGCTGCCGGGGACGATGTTCCGCGCCGGTCGTGGTCTTGCGTGGCAGAAACCTGCAACGGCCATTGTGTAGTCATCGGGCAGGGTGTCCTGAGAGAGAAGCGACCGGTCGTTCCGAGCGCACCTCGCACCCCGCCCATAGTCCAGAGTTCGCGACGCGCAAATGCCAGAGCCGCAACGTCATCCCTATGTCAGTTTCGTCACTTGGGGCCGCAACGACGGGTATACCGAATCCTATACGGAGCGAATGACGCAGGCGCTGGTGTGCCTCGTGCGGCAGCTCGAGGCTGCGGCGCTGGATGCCGAGATCGTCATATCGGAATGGAATCCGGCCGCCGGCCGGCCTCTTCTCGTGGATGTCCTCGAGTTGCCAGCCAGCTCGCCCCATGTCGCCATACGCGGCGTGGTGAGCGACCCTCGCTACCATGCCGCCTTCAAGGGGGCAGACAAGCACGGCATGCATAACGGTGAGGCCATCAACGTCGGCCTTCGCCGCGCCCGTGGCACCTACATCACGCCCAAGGCCAGCGACACCTACCTGTCGCAGGAGACGATCGACCGGATCGCCCGGCGCGATCTCGATCCCGACGCTCTTTACCGCGTCGACCGATACGATGTCGTCGTACCGCCCGAGCTGTGGCGCGTGGATGGCAACGCCTTCCTGGCCGCCCTGGAAACGTTGCCGGCCGAGCGTTGTGATTTCCTCCAGCAGGAGGCCCACTGGCGGGTGAGAGACCTGCACACCAACGCGAGCGGCGATTTCCTGCTCATGGCGTCACGCTGGTGGCACCAGCTCCATGGTCATCCCGCGGACGACCTCGTCTTCAGTCTCGATGGCGATTCGCTCATCATGCATGCGGCCGCGGCGCTGGGTGTTCGACAGTGTCGGTGGTTGGAGGGGGCCAAAGTCTTCAAACCGCGACATGGGCATCTCAACAATGCCCGCACCGGCGTTGTCTGGCGCCCCTGGCAGCGCAAGCTCGAAGACATCCTGATCCGCCTCGGGGGCGCGGAACTCGCACACCAGGGGCGCATGACGCTCGACTACCCCAAGCGGCAAATCAAGTCCGTGCTGGCGCCCTCCGTGGAGCGTCACTTCGTGCGCCCCGCAAGTCGATGGGCCGCGGGCGTGCGACCTGTTCCCACCCAACCCGCGAACTGGGGTCTGGCCGATCAGGAGCTGGCGACGCGGGTGCTCTGCCGGGCCACGTGGGAAAGCTGATCGCTGCGCGCAAGGCCATCGGTGCGCCTTCGTTCCGACCCGAAACGCAGATAGACTGAAGCGATGGTCTATATCGAGCTGCTGATCGCCCTCGTCCTCATCCTCATCAACGGCGTCCTCGCAATGTCGGAACTGGCGGTCGTCTCGGCGCGCCGGGGCCGGCTGAAGGCCATGGCCGAGGGCGGCTCGCGCGGCGCCACCGCGGCGCTGCGCCTGGCCGACGATCCGGGCCGTTTCCTCTCGACTGTGCAGATCGGCATTACCCTGGTCGGCATCCTCGCCGGCGCCTTCTCCGGCGCCACGCTGGGCGGGCGACTGACGACGGTTCTGGTCGACACGGGCATGCCTCTGCGCTTTGCCGAACCGCTGGCCTATGGCAGCGTGGTTGCCCTCATCACCTATCTGTCGCTGATCGTCGGCGAGCTGGTGCCCAAGCAGATCGCGCTGCGCAACGCCGAGGCCGTCGCCGCGACCGTGGCCCCGGGCATGACGATGCTGGCGCGCATCTCCGCCCCCGTCGTGTGGCTGCTCGACGTGTCGGGCAAGGCGATCCTCCGCCTGCTGGGCGGACGGCAGAGCGGCGACTCGCCCGTAACGGCCGAGGAGATCAAGGCTCTGATCGCCGACGGGGAATCCTCGGGCGCCATCGAGCCGCGCGAGCGCGGCATGATCAGCGCCGTCATGCGGCTGGGAGACCGGCCCGCACGGGCCATCATGACGCCGCGACACGACCTCGACATCGTCGACCTGTCGCTCGACCCGCAGGCGCTGTTGCAGACCGTCCAGTCGAGCGTCCATTCCCGCCTGCTCGCCTGGGACCCGGTCGCGAACCACGCCGCCGGCGTCGTCCGCAAGAACGACCTGCTGGATGCCTTCATCCGCGACGGCAACGCCGATCCGCGCGCGCTCGTCAGGCCCGCGCCCATCGTGCCCGATACCATGGACGGCTTCGACGTGCTCGACACGCTGAAGAACTCGCCCGCCCACATGGTCCTGGTGCAGGACGAGTATGGCGAGCTCCTGGGCATCGTCACGACCGCCGACATCCTCGAAGCGATCGTCGGCGGCTTCCAGACCGACGAAGGCCCGGCCGAACGCAATGCGACGGAGCGCGACGACGGTTCATGGCTGGTGGCCGGCAGCATGCCGGCCGACGAGCTCATCGAGCTCCTGGGCATCACCACCAAGCGCACCGCCGACTTCCACACCGTCGCCGGCATGGTGCTGGCCGCCATGCGCCGCCTGCCCAAGGAAGGCGATTCCGTCGTCGTGGGCGGCTGGCGCTTCGAGGTCCTCGACATGGACGGCCGCCGCATCGACAAGCTCCTGGCGACCCGTACGAAGACGGTGCATCGGGCGGCGAATACGTGAGGGGCAGGACTGGTCGCGCGGGAGCGCGAGGCTGCTCGAGCGGTACAGTTGGAGCCCTGATCTCTCGGTCACTGTGTCTTGGCCTCCTGTTCTCTACGGGCATCGCCCAGGCAGCCGATTGCAACACGAAAGTGAGTCTAGCGTGGGAGACCGCCGGTCCGGGCTATTCCGGGGACGCCCTCGTGCGCGGGCCGAGCTGTGCCGATGCGGTCGTGTTGTTCGTCGCGCGCCGGCCGGGAGGTGAGCCGAAGTTCGACGAGGCACCGGACAAGGTCTTGCCGGGCAATGCCCCCATTGCATTGGAGATCACGCCCGTCGCGAACGTTCCCGCGCTTGCCAAGGCGGGCGATGGGGTCGCGATGACGCAGGCTCTGCCCGCCGCGCTCGGCGCCTGGTTGCGGGCGCAGGCGATGCCGCAAAAGCCGACGAATCGGGCCGCCCTGAACGCGGCGGGGCCAACGACGGGTGACTGCAGGGTATCCGACACGCTGCCATGGACGGCGGCAGGGCGCCGTTATCACATCGACGTCTTCTCCGATGGCACCGACTGCATCAATGCCGCGACCGCGCTCGTGATCCGGGCGCCGGACGGCCGTCCGCTCTACAGCGCCGCGACGCCGGGCTTCATCGTCGAGATCTACCATTCCGCTCTCAGGACGCGGGCGGACATGAAGAAGGCGTTGGCCGGCATCGAGACGATGACGGAGGACACGACCGGGAAACTGCCGGAATGGCCGGATGGCCTGGCCGAGCGCGAAATCACCCAAGGCGACTTCACGACGACCGTCGCCGAGCCCTTCGACCGAACCTCCTGGAACGCGCTGCGCGAAGCCCAGCGGCCGATGCTTCCGGTCGACCCGGGCATCGAATCCACGAGCCTGGTGGTCCTGATGCCGGATGGCCGGGTCGTCGAGGTCGGACGCAGCCGGCAGAACTGAAGCCGTCAGCCCTTGCCGAGGTCGCCGATCCGATCGGCGATGATCTTGGTCAGATAAGGCGCCACGAACAGCACGACGAGCAGGCGCACCGTCTGCATGGCCATCACGAAGGACACGTCGACGTCGGTCGAGGCCGCGATGATGGCGATCGAGTCGGCGCCGCCCGGGCTGGTGGCGAGATAGGCGGTCAGCGGATCGATGCCAGCGGCGAACACCATGAAGGCCGCGACGCCGCCGCACAGCGCCAGCATGGCGAATATGCAGAGCAGGATGCCGGGAAGCTGGCGCAGCACGTGGACCAGCAGCGCGCGTGTGAAGCGCAGGCCGACGTTCCAGCCGACCAGCGCATAGCAGCCGGCGAGCAGCCAGGTCGGCAGCTCGAGCCGCAGCCATCCGAGATGCGTGAGCACGATGCCGCCGACCAGCGGCACCAGGAACGCGCCGGCTGGGATGCTCAGCCGCCGCGCCAGCCATGAGCCCACTCCGGCCAGCGCCAGCGTCTCGAGCAGCGGCAGCCAAGCGACCTCGGGAAACCATACGATGGCGTCGGGCGCATGCTGGGGCGCGCCACCGAAGAAGCGCGCCACCGCCGCCGCGACGGCCGCCACCATTACGACGCGCAGATACTGCATGAAGGCCACCATGCGCATGTCGGCGCCATAGGCCTCCGCCATGTAGGTCATGACGGAGGCGGCGCCCGGGCTCACGCCCCACAGCGCCGTCGTGCCGGGCAGCATCTGCCAGCGCGTCATCTGCCAGCCGACCCAGGTGCTGGCGGCGACGACCGAGACGACGCCGACCGTGAATAGCGCCCAGTGTCCCAGGATGTCGCCGACGATCGTGAGCGGCACCATCTTGGCGATCATGCTGCCGACGATGCCTTGCGCCACGCCGAACACCGGCACGGGATAATTCACCTTGCCGCCCCACGCAGCGAAGACGATGCCCGAGATCAGCGGCCCCAGCATCAGCGCCGCCGGTGCGTGCAGCCAGAGCATCAACGCCGTGACGGGCACGGTGAGGGCGATCAGGAGCGGCCAAGCTGCAAGGTGCCGGGCGATCCCCCTCACCTAACCTCTCCCCCATATGAATGGGGGCGAGGAACATGAAGTTCAGACTCCTCTCCCCCGCTAGGGGGAGAGGTTGGGTGAGGGGGCGGCGCAGTGCGCGTCAGGTCAGGAACTCCTCGGCTTCGCCGTTCATGTCGCGGATCGTCGCCATCAGCTCGACCACTGCCACGGCGAGCCTTGCATCATCCGTGCCGCGCAGGACCAGCGAGACGCTGGGCTTGCCGTTGCGGAACGCCGGGTAGGAGCCGATGTCGATATCCTCGTAGCGCTTCTGCAGCGCGCCCAGCGGTTCGGCGATGATCCCTTCGGCGAGGTTGGTCCGCACGGTGCGTGAGAGGACGGGCGTGCCGCCGACCAGCCGGTGCTTCATCGACTGGAACATCGCCTCGGCGACCTTGGGGATGCCGGCGAAGGTGAAGACGTTCTCCATCTGGAAGCCGGGCGCCACGGAGACCGGATTGTCGACCAGCACGCCGCCATGCGGGACCCGCGCCATGCGCCGCCGCGCCGGCGTGAACAGGGCCTGATCGCCATAGTGCCGGGTCATGCGGGCCACCGCCTCGGGATGCTCGGAGATGCCGACGCCGAACGCCTTGGCGATGCAGTCGGCGGTGATGTCGTCATGGGTCGGGCCGATCCCGCCGGTGGTGAAGACGTAGTCGAATTTGGCGCGGACCTCGTTGAGGGTCGCCACCACGGTCGCTTCGACGTCGGGAACGACCCTGGCCTCCATGACCCGGACACCGAGCTTGCCCAGCTCGGTGGCGAGATACTGGATGTTGGAATCGCGGGTGCGGCCGCTCAGGATCTCGTTGCCGATCACGAGGATGCAGGCGGTGACGATTTTTGTCGGGTCTGACATGCAAGGCCTGCGTAATTATCGTTTGGTTTCAGGACCCTACCGGACCCCGGCCGGTGGGCCAAGCCGCGGTCCCGCCCTTGTTACCGCCGGTATCGCATGCCAAATAACGCGGATGACCAATTCCCGCGAAGCGGTCGACGACAGCGCCGACTATTGGCGCCGCGACGAGCGCACCATCAAGCTGCACGGACCCGAGGGCTTCACCGGCATGCGCCGCGCCGGCCGTCTGGCCGCCGAAACCCTCGACTTCATCACGCCCTACGTCCAGCCGGGCGTAACGACGGAGGAACTCGACCGGCTCTGCCACGAGTTCATCCTGGATCACAAGGCGATCCCGGCCCCGCTGAACTATCGCGGTTTCCCGAAGTCGATCTGCACCTCGATCAACCACGTGGTGTGCCACGGCATTCCGTCGGACAAGCGGCTGCAGAACGGCGACATCGTCAACATCGACGTCACCGTGATCCTCGACGGCTGGTACGGCGACACCAGCCGCATGTATTACGCGGGCGATGTCGGCGTGAAGGCCAAGCGCCTGTGCGACGTCACCTACGAGGCGATGATGCGCGGCATTGCAGCTGCCAAGCCCGGCGGCCATGTCGGCGACATCGGCTTCGCCATCCAGTCCTATGTCGAGGCGCAGCGTTTCTCGGTCGTGCGCGACTTCTCGGGCCACGGTCTCGGCCGCATCTTCCACGACGCGCCGAACATCCTGCACTATGGCAAGAAAGGCACCGGCCCGGTGTTGAAGCCCGGCATGTTCTTCACCGTCGAGCCGATGGTGAATGCCGGCACGTGGCAGGTGAAGGTCCTGAGCGACGGCTGGACCGCGGTGACGCGCGACAAGCAGCTCTCCGCCCAGTTCGAGCACTCGGTCGGCATCACCGAGACGGGCGTCGAGTTCTTCACGCTGTCGCCCAGGGAAATGGCCAAGCCGCCGTACGATCTGGCGGAGACCCAGGCGTTGCAGGCGACGCCGGCGTAGTAGCGCCCGTGCCGGCGCGGTGGAGCGTCCATTGCCCGGCCCCCTCCTCCGACCTAGCATTGCCGTCGGGGGACCGATGAAATTCAAGAGACGCGAACTTCTGGTCGGCGCGAGTGCGGTCGCGTCGATGATGGGCGGATCCACTTTGCCTGCGCTCGCCCAGAGCACAGTCGCCAAGCCCCCGGCGCGGCCCGAGCTGCGCGAACCGGTGACGCTCGCCTCGAAGGACGGCGTGCTCGAGGTCCGGCTCACCGCGCGCCAGGGCGAGGTCAAGCTCGACACCGTGGCACGACCGGTGAAGAATTTCCTGCTGCTCGACTATCAGCTTGTACGTGGTGCTGCGTCCGACGGGCGCCGCGAAGGCAGGAACCTCTATCCCGCGCCGACCCTGCAGGTCTTCCCCGGCGAGCGGCTGATCGTCCATTTCGAGAATGGCCTGAGCGGCCTCACCATCCGCGACTTCTACGATCCGGCCTACACCGCCGTCGGGCAGACGGTGCCGCTCTATCCCGAGCAGCTCCGGGAATCGCCGCTCAACCTGCACACGCACGGCCTGCACGTCAGTCCCAAGGGCAATGCGGACAACGTCATGCTGCACATGCCCGCGGGCACGTCGAACACCTACACCTACGACATCCCGAAGGATCATCCGCAAGGCGCGTACTGGTATCACAGCCATCTGCACATGCTGACGACGGCGCATGTCTATTTCGGCATGGTCGGCCTGCTGGCGATCGGCCGTCTCGACGGCGGCCTGCCGGTGGTCACCGAGAAGCGCATCCCGATCCGCAACATGATGCTGCAGTACAATTGCGTATTCGATCGCGCCGGCAGCAGCGCGCAGTTGAACAATCCCTACTGGCCACAGTTCGTCAGCACGATCGTGCCGCCCAAGGACGACGAGCTCGCCAAGGGCACCTATCGGCCGCTGCTTGCACCAACCAATTTTGCGGAGACGAGCAAGGGTACGAAGTACACGACCGTCTGGTACGCGGGCCCGCTCTCCATCAACAACCGGCGCGGCGCGTTCCAGTACATTCCGACGAACCTGATGAGCTTCACGGCGGCGGACGGACGGACCGACCTGGACATGCCGGCCGATCCCGCCCTGCCGGACGACAAGCGCGACATGCAGTTCACGGTGAACGGCCAGTTCCAGCCGGTCGTCCGCAGCAGGCCCGGCCAGACCGAGATCTGGGTGCTCTCCAACGTGAGCGACATCGCCTACATCAACGTGCAGCTCACCGAAACCGCGACCGGCCGGCATCCGCCGATCTCCATCGTCGGCCAGGATGGCGAGCCCTATGGGGCGGTCGAACATCCGCCGACCCATGGCGGCACCCGGCTGCTGATCCCGCCGGCCAGCCGCTTCGCCATCGCCGTGACGATGCCGGCCCGGGGCGATCTCGTCCTGGAGATGCCCGACCGCGGCGGCGGCGCCCGGACGATGACCATGCCCGGGATCCTCTACACCAACGACGGCACCGACAAGCCGCCGGCGGTGCTGGGCAGCCTCACCGTGCTGCCCTCGGCGATCAGCTATGCCGACGGCTTCTTCGTGTTCCCGACCCAGGTGCTGGCGCGCGCGACGGCGCCGCAGGGCTCGGCCCCCGGCGTAGCGGTGCCTTTCCCCAAGGGGCAACCCCTGCGCGGACGCACGCCCTTCGCCGACCTGTCGCGCGCGACGCCCGACGTCACGCGCAAGATCATCATAAACGGCGGATTCCTGAACGACCTGGTGAGCAAGTCCGACGCCAAGTCCTTCACCTACGCCTTCGACGGCGCCGCCTTCCCCAACATGCCCCTGGTGCAGCCACGGCTGGGCTCGATCGAGGAGTGGCAGTTCATCAACCACAACAACGACGAGCACCCGATCCACGTGCACGTCAACGACTTCCAGGTGACGGCCTATCACGACCCGACCATCGGCCTGCGCACCGGCCCCGACAAATTCTTCGTCGACAATGCCAACGTGCCGGCGCCCGTCATGATGCCGGACGAGACCGTCGTGCAGCCGGGCTACATGGCGATGCGCACCCGTTTCGACGATTTCATCGGCCTCTACGTGATGCACTGCCACCGCCTCAACCACGAGGACAACGGGCTGATGGCGCTGGTCAACGTGATCCCCGCCGTTTCGGCCTATGCCGTCGTGGTGCCGGGCGGCGGCGGCAAGCCCACCACTGTGCGCGTGCTCGATGCCAACGGCGACAGGCTGCTCGCCACCGTCACACCTTTCCCCGGCCATGAGGGCAGCGTCAGCGTCGCGCTGGGCGACCTCGACGGCGACGGGGTGCTCGACCTCGTGGTCGGTGCCGGCAAGGAGCATGCGCCGGTAGTCGTCGCCTACGCGGGCGCCGCGAAGCCGGGCAAACCGTCTTTCTCGACCGAGCTGGCGCGCTTCCAGGCCTTCGGCGCCGATGCGCGCGGCGGCGTCAGCGTGGCCGCGGCGCAGATCGACGGCGCGACGTCGGACAACATCATCGTGGGCTCGGGCCCCGGCATAGCGAGCGAGATCAAGGTCTATGGCGCGAAGCTGCCCAGGCCCGGCACCGTCCCGCCACTCTTCACGTCGTTCGCGCCCCACGCCGGTGAGTCGTCGGGCGTCAGCCTCGCCACCGGCTTCGTCGACTTCTCGACCGGGCGCAATAGCATCGTCGCGGCCCCCGGGCCCGGCAGCACGGCCGAGGTAAAGGTCTTCGTCTTCCCGCTGCTGCAGCAGATCGGCGATTCGCCCGAAAAGTCACCACAGCCGGGGATGACCGCCAGCTTCAGGCCGTTCGGCGACGACTATCGCGGCGGCGTCTCGCTGGCGACGGGCTGGCTCGCGGGCACTCTCGGCGGCGCCAAGCGCATTGTCGTCGGCCGGCTCGCCGACGAGGCGCAGGTGAAGGTCTATTCCAGTGGATCGGCGCTCGATGGCGGCCCTTCCATGTACCTGCACAGCCCGGTCCATCACGGACACGGAGCGGAGTTCCGCGAGATTGCGTCCTTCACCCCCTTCGAGGGCACGGCGGGCGTGCGTGTGGCCACGACCAGCACCACGACCGGTGCCGATCTCCTGGTGAGCGGTGTGTCCGCCCAGGGTGCGCCGATCGTCCACAAGTACGATTTCACCCGCGCCGCCCCCAAGGTCACGACGCTTCAGGCCGTGAGGCTCGGCGACGTCGCTGCGGGGGGCGACGGAACCGCGCCGGCCGTGCTGGCTGGCGACTGAGCGCCGTCAGGCGCCCGCGGCCGACAGGACCAGCTTCTGGATGCCCGAGTCCGCCTCTGGCGACAGCGTGATCGTGCCGTTCAGCCGGCCCTTCACGCAGGCCAGCACGAAGCGGCCGGCCAGCGCATGGATGGGCTCGATGCATTCGAGACGCCCCTCGCCCAGCCGCTGCTTCAGCGATGCGAGCTCGGCGTCACGCAGCGGCGCCGGCGTGTCGAGCAGGAAGTTCACCGCGAACGGCCGGTCGCTGCCCTCGATGCGTCCCGAGGCATAGGCAGCCACGACCGCGTTGACGGCGCGCAGCAGCGCCGGTGAAGGAACCGCGAGCGCGAGCGGCGGCGAGGCGGCGTGCAGCCTCTCCGCGACGTCGAGCGTGAGGCGCGACATCGGGGCATAGGTCCGGTTGCCGAAGGCGAAGACGCCCCAGCCGCGCTCCGGCAGCATCAGCACGTGCGAGCCATAGCCCGGCAGGCCGCCGGCGTGATGGATGCGCATGCCGAGCAGCGCGTCGGTCGAATGGGTGAGGCCATAGCCGTAGGCGCTGGGCTGTCCCGCGCGGGTGCCGGGTGCGAAATCGGGCAGGAAGGGCGGCGCGTGCCACAGCACCATCTCGCGCACGCTGGAGCGGCGGACCGGGCCGGACTCGGGCTCGTCGCGCGCCGGCCACGCACTCAGCAGGAAGGAGACGTAGCGTGCATAGTCCGGCACGGTGGTCGCGAGGCCGCCCATGGCGCCGACCTCGCCGTCCGGCTCGATGCGCTCGCGCGACCAGGTCTCGCCGTCCAGCCGGTAGCCCCAGGCATAGTCTCCGCGCGAAGCGGCGGCCGGCGCATCGAACGTCGTGTGCGCCATGCCCAGCGACTCCAGGAAGGTGCGTCGCATATAGGCTTGGTAAGGCTCGCCGCTCACGTTCGTCAGCACACGCCCCAGCAGCGCGTAGCCCAGGTTGCTGTATTCGAACGCAAGGCCCGGCGGGCGGGCGAACAGATGGCCGGTGGCGATCACCGTATCGAGTTCGGCCGGCGACAGGCCTAGCACCCGGTCGCCCCACGGATCGTCGGTGACGAAGCCTGCGGTGTGGGTGAGCAGGTGGCGCACGGTGACCGGCGCGCTGTCGCGCGTGGCAGGCTCCACCGCCGCGAACTGCGGCACGTAGTGGGACAGCGGCGCGTCGAGCTGCAGCCATCCCCGATCGCGCAGCGACAGGATCGCCAGCGCCGTCATGTTCTTGGTCATCGAGGCGATGCGGAAGGCAGTCCCCATCTCCACGCGCCGGCCGGCCTCCCGGTCGGCAAGGCCGATCGTCACCGTATGGGCGAGGCGGCCGTCCCGGACGATCCCCAGGGCAAGGCCCGGAATCCGTTCCTGTTCGGCAAAAGCAGCGCAGGCAGCGCCAATCTCGGTAAAATTCTCGGCAGACATCGGCTCAGTCTACAGCTCCGGGAGCGCCTAGCGAATCGTGAGATCTCGCGGCCGGCCTTCCTCGGCGCCTTCATAGATCACGAGGATGCGCAGGCCATCCCTTGTTTCTTCGAGCGGCAGGATGGCTTCCGGCTTGGGAAACTTCGACTTGTCCCCGTCCTTGGCGGGGTAGACCGGGACGTCGGCCCCCGGCCCCTCGACATCGCCCCTGCCGGCCCACCTGTAAATGGCATACCTCCCAGGCTCTTCGTCGTCCAAGCCTGGCGCCGAGCCCACCAGAACGACGAACTCGCCTCTGTAGAGCGCAAGGTCGCGAATCCCGTTGCCGTCGCCGACCGTCAGGGAATGCAAAGTCAACTCCGGCACTCCGGGATTGCCGTCGAACAGAGCCTCCACGGGAACCGATGCCACCGTGGCTCGACCCGGCGCCAGCGTCGGCGCCCGCAGCCCCGCATAGAGGATGCCGTCCCTGATCGCGACGCCTTCGATCGTGAGGCCCTTCTCGTCCAGATCACGCTCGGCAAAGGCTTTGAGGGCGGGATGGCTCGTCAGCGCCTTGCGAAGTTTGGCCGTCGTCTCGATCCTGGGCGATATCTTCAAACGACCATCGGCCGTGATGTCGTCACCGTCGAGCCGGAATCGGACGAGCTGGCTGCTCGCGGCGATCCGGGCCTCGCGCTTGGCTTTGTTCTTCTCGCTCTTTCGCGAGGCCCCGTGCGAGCCGATGACGTAGAAATAGCCATCGGCATAAGCCACGCCCTCGCCATCGAGTTCGAGAGGCTTGCCGCCGAGCGCGCTGCCGATCAACTGAATTGTCTGCCCGGCGACGATCCTGCTTTCGTGCAAGATCACCACCTGCGCCCATTGCACCTCGTCATCGATCACGAGACACGGCCGTGGAAAGCCCGCCTCGCGGCTGCAGGCGATCCCGCTGACGTCCTTTGCCTTCTGGAACTCGATGCTACTTTCCTTCTTTGGCTTTCCTTTGAGCCTGCCCTCGACACCCCATTCCCTGGCCTCCACGGGAAAGGTCAGGCTCGCAAGAAGCGCCGCGGCCACGGCACCTGCCAATGAAGTCTGGAAGCGGTTGGCCATCGGACCCTCCTGCCGCGATTTTGCCTTGCTCGCCCGGCAAGGTTGAACAGCATGGCAAAGACTCGTCCCCACTTGAAGCCCGTCGAGACGCCGGTTCCGGCGTCCGGAGCCGACGATGCGGCCCTGCTCGCCCTGCTGGCCCAGGGTCTCCGACTGCAATCCTCCGACGGCCTGTGGCGCGTGAGCGGCAATACGCTGCCTCATCGCGCCCTGCTGCGCGAGGCGGGCGGCGCCTGGAACCGGCTCGACCAGTGCTGGGATTTTACCGGCGAGGATCCGACGACGCGGCTCGCCGCCGCGCTCGAAGCGACGCCGGCGCCCTCCACCGGCCACAACAGCGGCCACAACAGCGGCCACAACAGCGGCACGACCGAACCGCCGAAGCCGCACTATCACGGCCATCGCGGCCGGGTGCGGGAGCGTGTGCTGAAGGCCGGCGTCGAAGCGCTGGCTGATTACGAACTGCTGGAGCTGCTGCTCTTCTATTCGATCGAGCGGATCGACACCAAGCCGATGGCCAAGGCGCTGCTGGAGCGGTTCGGCACCCTGGGCGACGTCTTCGCCGCCGAGCCGGCGCAGCTGCGCGAGTTCGAGATCGACCAGCGCACGCTCGTCCACTTCAAGGCGATGCGCGAGGTCGGGCGGCGGCTGGCCGAGCGCAAGGTCAAGGACATGCCGGTGCTGACCAACTGGCAGCAGCTCATCGACTATTGCCATGCCGCCCTCGCCCACGAAAAGACCGAGCAGTTCCGCATCCTCTTCCTCGACCGCAAGAACGTGCTGATCGCCGACGAGGTCCAGCAGCGCGGCACGATCGACCACACGCCGGTCTACCCGCGCGAGGTCGTCAAGCGGGCGCTGGCGCTGAATGCCGCCGCGCTGATCCTGGTGCACAACCACCCGAGCGGTGATCCCAAACCCAGCCGCGACGACATCGAGATGACCCGCGAGATCAAGGCGGCGTCCGAGGCGCTGGGCATCACGACCCACGACCACCTGGTGATCGGCCGCAAGGGCCATGCGAGCTTCAGGAGTCTGGGGTTGATCCAATAAAGATCACGTCATCTGCCGCTGTGCCAGCGCCGCGAACGTCCCGCCCCGCCGCATCAACTGGGCGTAGGTGCCCTCCTCCACGACCCGGCCTGCCTCGAGCACATAGATCCGGTCGGCCGCCTCAACGGTGGACAAGCGGTGAGCAATCACGATGCGCGTCGCTTCGAGATGGGCGAGGCGATCGCTCACGATTTGCTGGCTGCGATTGTCGAGCGCGCTGCTCGCTTCATCGAACAGGATAATGCTCGGTCGCCTCACCACCGCGCGCGCGATGAGCAGACGCTGGCGCTGACCGCCTGACAGCAGCATGGCATTCTCACCAACGAAAGTATGCATTCCCATCGGCATCCGCCGAATATCTTCGTCGAGACCCGCAATGCGGGCAGCTTCCCAGGCGTCCGACTCCGTCAGCATCGTGTTGCCGACAATGTTTTCGAGAAGAGAGCCGGTCGCGGCGTGGTCGTTTTGCAGCACCACGCCCATCTGCCGACGCACCGCGTGCATGTTGATCAGGGCTGCATCCTGATGGTCGAAGAAAACGGAGCCGCTGGCGGGCTTCTCGAAGCCCAGCATGAGGCGCAGCAGCGACGACTTGCCGGCCCCCGAAGGGCCGACGATGGCGATGAACTCGCCCGGCCTTGCGCGCAGGCTCACGCCGTTGAGGATCGCAGGACCGTCGGCATCGTAGCGAAAGACGACATGGTTGAGCTCGACGTCGCCGCGCAGGATGCCGGGATCGGTGGTTCGCTCTCGGTCTTCCGGAAGCGCCTGCAGCAGCGGCCTGGCGCGCTCGAAGAGCGGCCCGAGGGCGCGCAACGCCGGTACCACACCGGCAAGCGCGAGGGCCGCCGACAGGAACTGGCCAAAGGCGGCATTGAAGGCGACGAACTCGGCAATGCCGATCTCGACCCCGCCGAAACCGACCATCCAGATGAGTGCGCCGATGGAAATGATATGGAGAAAGGCGCCTGAGGCGTCCACGGCCACCGACAGACGCCGTCGCCGGAGATCGATGTCACGGCGTGCCATGAACAGGGGCGCCCAGCGCGAGAAGGCGCGCGCTTCGGCGCCTGCGACCTTGAGCTTGCCGATGGCGGTGATCGTCTGGAGCGACAGCGACTGCAGCCGCCCCTCGCTGTCCAGGGCCTGCCTGTTGAGCGCAACCATCATCAGGCTCGCGAGGACGGTGACCAGGATTTGGACGATGACGACCGCGAGCGCCACGGCGGCGAGCTTCCAGCTATAGTAGACAAGCAGACCAAAGCTCACGATCGAGAACACCGATGACAGGAGCGTGTTCAAGACAGCGCCGCTGATCGCGTCACGCATCTGATTGACGGCGTCGGCCCTCAGCGTGAGGTCGCCAACCGTGTAGCGGCGAAAGAACTCCGCGGGCAGACGCAGCAATCGATCCCAAGTCGCACCTTCGAGATCGACATTCACGAGCGTCGTCATACGGATCAGCAGGAAGGCGCGCACCAGCCCGAAGACGCTTGTGCCGAGGCCGAGCGCCGCCAGCCCAAAGACGAGCTCCAGGAGCATGCTCTGCGAGCTGGCCGGTATGACCGTATCGTATAGGATCTCGGTGCCGAGTGGTGTGACCAAGCCGAGCAGGCCGATGACCAGGGCCATGGTCAGGGCCGGGGCGGCAAGTGGCCAGGCAAGCCTCGCCGAAAAGCGCAGCATGCCGCGCCCGGTGATCGGCTCGTCCGGAAAGCCGCGCTGCAATACATAGGCGAGTTCACCGTAATTCTCGCCGCCAGCGCGTTGCGTCGACGGCGATCCATCCGGGCTGACGATCTCATAGCCGGCGCGCCAGCCGGTGCGCGCCAAGGCGGCAAGCGGCAGCCCGTCGGCGCGGAAGACGATGAGATGCTGGCCGCCTCTGCGCTGCCATCCCGGCGTCAGCCGCACCGGCCATAACCGCAGCTTCGCCGCGTGGGCGAAGGCGGCAAGCCGGTCGGCCGGCTTTGCGGCCCCGTCCGGCGGGCAGGTGTCGAAAGCGTCGTTCGCCAGCGCGGCACCGTTCGCAGACGCCACCTGCCGAAAAGCAGAAGCGAGGGAATCCTTCGGATCAATCGGCGCGGAGCGCCGGTCGTCGGACAGGAGACCGAGAAATGGCTTCAGGATGAGGCGACGCTGCTTCTCCGGAGTATCGGACGCGCGTATCGCCGCGCCGACCTTCTCCGTTCGCACGTAGGCTTCGATCGCACGCGCGATACGATGGGGAGAGGTCAGGAACGCCTCGGCAGGGGCGCTTTCACCGTTCCCAGCCGGTCCTTTCCAGGTCGCAGGCGCGAAAGCGCGGTCCGTCCGGGCCATCCAGGCTTCGGCGAGCTCGCGGGCATGGCTGTCGCCTGCATCGAACCGTTGCACCCACGACGCGACGTCCAGGCTCCGAAGACGTGTTCCCTCCATGGCCGAAAAGCCGAGCAGAACGAAGTCAGGCGATTTCGCAACCTGAAAGAAAGCCTCGCCGACCGGGATCGTGAGCACATGGCGCCGGCTGCCGGCCCGGCCGGGATCAGCCAGATAAACATCGAGCGCCCCGGCCTCGACGAGCACGGCCGTTGCGCCCAGCGTGACGGGAGCGCTGCCGAGTTCGCCGGTGGGCAGAGCGGGAACATTCTCGACGGTATCAACCGGCACGGATCAGTTCCGCGTAGGCCCCGCCGGCCGCCCACAGTTCTTCATGGGTCCCGCGCTCGACGACCTTTCCGTGGTCGAGCACGATGATCTCGTCGCTGTCGCGTATGGCGCTCAAACGATGCGTGACGAGGATGAGCGAACAGCCGCGCCGCCGAAGATTCTCCAGGATGCGTGCTTCCGTTTCGGCATCGAGCGCCGAAGTCGCCTCGTCGAACACGAGAATGGCGGGCCTGTGCACGAGCGCGCGGGCAATCTCCAGCCGCTGAGCCTGCCCGCCCGACCAGTTGGCCGCTCCCTCGTCGACCAGTCCGTCATAGCCGCCGCGACGGCTCGCAATGACGTCGTGGACCTCGGCATCCCGGGCAGCGCCGACGAGGCTCGCCTCGCTGACGCCGGTGTCCCACAGGGTCAGGTTCTGCCGCACCGTGCCTTCCATCAGCACGATTTCCTGATCGACGAAGCCCAGCGAGGAAGCGAGCACCGCGGGGCGAATGGTACCGGCGGGCCGTCCATCGTACAGCACCTCGCCGGACCATGGTTCGGCGAGACCCACGATCATGCGGGCGATGGTCGACTTGCCGCTGCCGGAGCGGCCGACGAGCGCGATGCGCGCGCCTGGGGTGACGGTCAGGTCGAAGCCGTCGATCAACGGCGGCGAGAGCGGATTGTAGCCGAACACAAGGCGGCGCAGGGCGACGGCGCCGGACAGCCTTGCCGCTTCGCTTTCACCGTCCCGCACAGGCTCGCCGGCACGCTCCTCCCACCTCTTGTCGAGGGGATAACGCATCACGTCGCTGACACGCTCGAGATTGCCACGCAACTCGCGCGTGCCGGCGGCAATCCCGACGAGTGCCGCGACATGGCCGGAGAAGCTGGAGAGCATGGTCTGTAAGGCCGCGAGCGTGCCGACCGTGATGAGGCCGTCCATCACCCGGAGGCCACCGACACCGAGGATGGCCGCGACCGCGATGGCATTGAGCATGCCCGGGACCAGGTTCAGGTACTGGGTCTGCGCCTGCATCGCCTGGAGGGCGTTCAGCACACGTGCCTGCTTGCCCGCCCGGCGGGCGAAGAAATCGGCTTCCGATGCGTTGGCCTTCAGGGTCTCGATCGATCGAATGCCGTTGATGGCGACCGTGACGAGGCCTGCCTGCTCGCGCAGCAAGCCGCGCGCTGCATCCTCTTGACGTCGCGCGGCCGCCTTGGCGAAGACCGCGTTCAGTCCGGCGAGCACGATGCCGATTGCCGCCAGCAGTGGATCGTAAAGCGCCATAAGCCAGGCATAGAAGAGGACAGCGAGGCCGGAGACGAAGAGCGTGGAGGCCTGCTTGCTGATGAGGGCGCAGATACTCTCCGCAGCCTGCAGCCGCGTGGCGATGTCGCCGGCATAGCGCTGAGCGAAGAAGCGCGGTGGCAACCTCAGGACGTGCCACGTGAGGCCGACGCCAAGCGACATGCCGAGCTTCCATTGCAGCCGCGCCAACGTGCGCCCTTCGAGCCAGCTCAGCAGCCCCCGTAGGAGAGCGGCGAAGACCAGCCCGAGCAGAAGCGGCCGCAGCCAGTCGCGCAGATCGTCCATGAGGATGTCGTCGACGAAGATCTTGGTCGCGGCCGGCACGAACATGGCCGGCAGGAGCGCGGCGATGCCGGCGATGATGAGAAAGAAGATCGCCGACTTCGAATTCGCCAGCAGATCGATCACAGGCCCCCAGACGCGAGGCTTCGTACCGCCTGGCTGGAAATCCGGCATCGGCTCCAGCACCAGCATGACGCCGGTGAAGGAGGTGTTGAACTCCTCGTGGCTTACCGAGCGCGGCCCGGTGGCCGGGTCGTTCAGATAGACCTTCCGGCGGCCGATCCCCTCGAGAACGACGAAGTGGTTGAAGTCCCAGAAAATAATGGCCGGAAGGCGCCGCTGTGCGAGGCTCGACGGCTCGACGCGCCAGCCCTCGGCCTTGAGTCCGAACGAACGTGCCGCGAGCAGGACGTTCTTCGCCTTGCTGCCGTCGCGCGACACGCCACAGGCGAGCCGCAAATCCTCAAGCGGTACCCAGCGGCCGTAGTAAGCGAGGATCATGGCGAGGCAGGCCGCGCCACATTCGACGGCCTCCATCTGCAGGACCGTCGGCACCGGAGCCCGTACGCCCGGCGGAAACTGTTTGTGTTTCGTCACAGGCCGAGCCACCGGCGGAAGGCAGGGATGACGAGGTCAATCGGACGTCCGGTGCGCACGGTGACCTGGCCTTCCAGCAGTGTCCCGGAAGTCAACTCGACCTCCTGCCCGCGCTGCGACGTCCAGTCATAACTCGTGGGTCCGGAGGGGCCCTTCTCCAGCAGTATCTCCACCTGCAGCGGCGCACCCTGGTGTGTGAACTGGCGAGCAAGGTCCCTGTTGCTGAGGCGCTCTGCGAGGGCCGCCTCGGTCTGCGGCAGGCTATCGACCTTGACGACCGTACCGACGAGCGAACCGTACTCCTCCTTCTTGGCGAAGGACGGCGACAAGCGCGCCTCCATGCCGGGGCGGATTTGCTTGCCCGCTTCCGCCGGCACGTAGAGCAGGACCTCAAGCCGGTCGTCGCCAGTCTCGATGACAAGGAGTCTCTGGCCCGCGCTCACGAGAGCAAAGCCCGTCACCTCGTCGAGGACAACCATCCCCGACACCCGGGAGTGGATCGTCGTGGCAAGATTCCGGGCAAGTCCAACCTGTGCACGTTGACCTTCGCTGTCGCGCAGCTGGCGCTCCAGCGACTCAAGTTCCTGGGCATGCTGGGATTGGAGTGTCAGCAGCGACGCATCGAGCGACAGAAGGTCTGCATGGGCCTTTGAGATCGACTCGCGCGCCGCGAACATGCGCTCGCGCGCCTCGAGAACGCGATCGGTTGGAATGAGGTTGCGGGCCTGCAGGCTCTCGCGCGCCTCGAGCAACGTCTGCAGGTCCTGTACCCGGGCCCGATCCAGCTCGATGACCTCCTCGAGTGCCTCGCGCCGGCGTTGGGTGACGCGCTGTTCGTTGGCAAGCCGCTCGGCGAAGCGGGAGACCAGATCGGCCCGCTGCTGCTTCAACTGCTCGACACGACCGGTCGCATCGGTGAGACGTCCCTCCTCCTCTGGCGATGACAGCCGGGCGATGAGCTGGCCTGTCTCGACGCTGTCCCCGCGATTGGGATAGCTCTCCAGCCAGCCCGACTTCGGTGCATAGATATTGACGAAGGCGCCGTTCTCGCGAACCAGCAGTCCGGGGCCCGATACGGTGACACGATAGGTCCCGAACACCGACCACGCGGCGCAGCCGGAGATGATGGCGGCAGCGCTGCAAAGCGCCACCCATCCGAGGGGTGGCGTCACCCTGAGTGCCTGGTCCAGCTGGCTGAGGCTGGACAGGCGCTCAAGGGCTTCACGGCGGAAGAGCCCACTCAACGATCACTCTCCGCTTCCGTATTCAGAGTGTATCGAGTCGAGGCCTGGCAAGACATTCGCCAGCGCCCCTCGTCCGGTCAGTCGCCCTTGATGAGATCGACAGCGCCACCGACAATGGCGCCCATACCGGCCCCTGCGGTGGCCAACACACCTGTCGTGCCAGCGACGAATGCGCCGGTCGTGCCGAGGACCCCGGTTCCGAGAAGGAAGGGGACGACGACCGGCGCAAAGAGCACGGCGGAGGCGACCACCCCGATGGCGGCACCGGCGATCGCGAAGCCGGCGAGAAAGGACATGCCGCCATTCACCATTTCCAATGAGTCCGCCGAAAGTGGGGCAATTCCGGACTCTTCCAGTTTCCGCTTGGCGCTCTCGATCATCTCGGCGGCTTCTTCCGTCGTCAGCTCGATCCCCTGCTTCTGCGCATAGGCCGCAAGTGCCGGCGGGCTGGAAACGTTGCTCGCGAGCTCGATGAAGCCCGGGGATGTCAGCTCTATCTTGTTCGCAAACTCGGTGAATGTTGCAATGGACATGCTTGTCTCCTTCGATGAAATCCGGCTTGAAACGACGTTGATCAGCTCAGCGCATCCACGATGGCGCCAATGCCGGCACCGGCTGCGCCGCCCGTCCCGGTTGCAAGTCCGGCAATGATCGTTCCGGCGGCAAGACCCACCGCTATCGGCGAAAAAACGGTCACCGCCAGAATACCGCCGACACACGCAAGGCCGCCGCCGATCAGGGCACCCCAGGCAGCAGCACTACCGCCCGCGATCCCCTCCAGGGCTGCATCGGGCAGCGCCTGTGGTTTCGTCTCCCGAGCAGCGGTGTAGATGGTCGTCCGCAACGCAAGGATCCGGTCCTGCTCCTCGGACGTCAGCGTGCATCCGAGACTCTCCGCGTACTTCTGCAGGGATGCCTTGTTCTCCGTCGACAAAAGGAATTTACGGAACTCCTCAGATCCCAGGTGAATACCGCGAACATGATTGGCGAAGCTGTCGAGCGACATTGGCGCTGCTCCTCGATTGGGCTGATGTCGATTTAGTTTCTCCCCCAAGACGCAGCAATCGCCAGATCGCCCAATATGGGCGCATTGCGCGTCGGTTCGCGCTCGGTGGCCGTCACGCTGCCAAACGCACCCCACTGGACTTCGGCCACCAACCGTCCAGAATTGATGAACTCCAAACGAGAACAGGATCGGCGGATGTCGCGCAGCGTACGAGAAGCCCGACCGGTACGGCAACGTGCGACGGCGGTTGCCGTCGAAGGACGACTTAAGCTGGCCACCGACGGCGGAGGAATCTCCCGCCTGTTTATCTACATGATCGGCAATTACCTGCACCGTATCGAGCGCGAGCGTCGCGCGCTCTACGAGGGCGACCTAGACCTCGCGCTGGTCGCCGAACTCGTCGGCACCAGTGCCGTAGAGCCCGGCCTCCGGGATGCGGCATTCCGAAAGAAGCACGCGACCTTCGACAGCGTGATCGGCATCGAGGATCAACGCGCCATCAATGCCACATCGATCGCGAGCGCCTCGGGCATTCCCCGAGAGACGGTCCGGCGCAAGCTGAAGCACTTGTTGGAACTCGGCATCATCGTGGAGAAGCGGCGGTTCCGCTATGTCATCAACCCTGGGGTCCTTCAACAGGCACACCACCAGGCTGCCTTCGCCCGTGGCATAGAGCAGACCGTGCGTTTCATGAACGAGTGCCTGGAACAGGGTGTCGTCCGCTGGGTCAAGCCGGCCAAAGCCAAGCGGAGCGCGGGCCGACTACGAGGATAGAGCACCGAAGCGGTAACCGAGTTTGCACCGGCTATTCGCGTCCGTTCACCACATAGGCTTGATCGCAATCGAGCCTGGCATGCGTGACGCAGCGTCTCGCTACCGTTACGCAGCTTCGAGACCGTGATTGGCATAGAAGGTCAGAGAGCGGTAAGCGCCGCGTCTATTGCCCCCGGCAGGCATTCCTCACGGAACCTTTCGTTGCAAGCAAGGCGTTCTGGATTGGCTTCCTCCGGGCCTGGTCTCGTGTCCCGGTCAATAGAGGCGCTCGACGAGGGGCACGACGGCTAGTTCGCCGTGTACGTAATGGACGACTCGTTGGCCGCGATCACGTTCACCCGGTGCCCTGCGATCATCAATGTCCCGCCGATCGGCACGGACACACTGATATTTCCGGATTGTGTGACGGTGCGCGATATGGGCTTTGGCGGAACGACGATCGTTCCCGTCGTCGTGGTCGTGCCCTGGAAAGACTGATTGCCGGAATTGCCCTTCGTCGTCGAATACTGCGGCACCGGAACATAGGTGGGCATGTATGATAGGGTCGTTTCGTTCGTATTGATGGTCGTGTCGTTACGGACAAACTGTGCCCGGCCATCCTGCACCCCGGCATAGCGAAGCGTGATATGCCCGGTGTCGCGGGTTCTTCCGAAGACATCGGCACCGCCGAATTCATCCGGCAGAGATTCGCGTTTGCGCATCTCGAATACAAGATCGCCGACGCCTACCGTCGCTTGTTGACCCGCTGCCGGGATCGCGACGCTGGATCTGTCTTCGACGGGACTGCACGCAGCAACGGCTGCAGCAAAAACACCCGTTAACAAAGAATATGTACGCATATGTTCCCCTAGCCGAGGCGGAACACTCACAGCGGCCTGCTGCCTTGGCAATCTCGTCACCGCCCATATTGGGCACTTCACCCTCGACATTTTGGCCTTGCCGAGCGATGCAGGAGGTCGGGCGCCGGCTGGCAGGGCGCACTGTCGGAGACATTTCGGTCCTAAAAAAACACCGCCCTCGCCCACAAGAACATGGAGCAGTTCCGCATCCTTTTCCTTGACCGCAAGAACGTGCTGATCGCCGACGAGGTCCAGCAGCGCGGCACGATCGACCCCAAGCCCAGCAGTCTCCAAACCAGGCTCGGGCCGAACTGAATTTGAGTCAAACCAACGCGGAAACGTCGCTTCATCCAAACCATGAGCACAGGGGTATGATCCCGCCAGAACTGATCGGCCGCGTGGTTGCCCGAGCGCAGGGAAGCAGCACAAGTTCCGACGCTGAGTTCCCCGGCATTATTCTCTATCCGGAACTGACCGTCTGAAGGCGGGGGCGACGTTGAAGATGTCGTTCGAGACCGGCTGAAGAAGGCACGGGAGACGATCGAATCGTCTCTGACACATATTTGCCGAGGGCAATCCCCTGGCGTCCGAGACCAAGATTCCACGGCGCATCCAGCGGCTTCAGACCAAGGCATCGCTCAGTCGCGAGGAGGCGACAATGATTTCGGCCGCGATCGACTCGGCGGCCAAGCCAGGAGCGAAGCCGTTGGGCAACGCCAAGGCCGCCGGTCCCGAGGCGATCCGCGGTGGTACTCTAGACTTCGTCGGCGTCGCGTTTCTCGAGCGCGGTCGCCGGGCAGCGAATGCGGTTGGACGCCGGCGTTGACCCTTAAGCCTTCGCAAGTTTGAGTATTCGGCGCAGGACGTGTCAACCGACGCGGCGCGGCTCGCAAGAAGCGATTCTCGGCAACGCGGAAACGATAGTTCCTTCACCGTCAGGCAGCGCTGGCCTCACGAGGCGCGAATCCGAGCTGGCGCTGCCGCAAAGGTTCGAACACCCACAAATGAGGTCAAGCCCCCGAAATCGCTTTCACCGCCACCGGCGCCAGGAGCCGATCGAGGTCTTCCTGCCCGAACGGCTTCCGGATGAGCGGCAGGGCGGCCATCGTGCTGCCGGCGGGGAAGAGGTGCGACAGGGTCGTGGAGGTCAGGATGACCCGCGTCTGCGGCCGGTTGGTCCTCGTCCATCGCGCCAGAGCCGCGCCATCGCTGACGCCCGCCCAGTCGATGTCGACGATGATATAGTCGAACGGTTGAGCAGCCGCCGCCCTGATCGCGGCACCGCCATGTTCCGATTCGACGATCCTGAATCCCTGCCGCGTTAGATGGTCCATGAGGATGGTCCGAGCCGCTGGGTCGCTTTCGACAACGAGAACAGACAGGCTCGACGCCCCTGCTTCACCTGAATACGCCAACGCACACCCCAAAATCTGTAAGAACGGCTTCCCACGGCTACGCTTTCTACGGACGCAAACGCACTTCGGTTCACTCAAGTCCAACCGCATTCCGGAATTCTTCGCGCTTTTTTTTGCGCTATACTCCCTGCCATGAGTGGAAAAATCCTCGTCGGCATCGGCGGCTGGACCTTCGAACCGTGGCGCGGCGTGTTCTATCCCGAGGACCTGACGCAGAAGCGCGAGTTGGAATATGCCAGCCGGCAGCTGACCTCGATCGAGATCAACGGCACCTACTATTCCAGCTTCAAGCCGGCGAGCTGGGCCAAGTGGCACGACGAGACGCCGGACGGGTTCGTATTTGCCGTAAAGGCCTCGCGCTTTTGCACCAACCGGCGTGTGCTGGCCGATGCCGGCGAGTCGGTGCAGCGCTTCGTGACCCAGGGGCTGGTCGAGCTCAAGGACAAGCTGGGGCCGATCAATTGGCAGTTCATGGCCACCAAGAAGTTCGATCCCGAGGACTTCGAGGCGTTTCTCAAGCTGCTTCCGCGCGAGGTCGGCAAGCTGCCGCTACGCCACGCGCTCGAGGTCCGGCATGACAGCTTCAAGGACGAGCGCTTCTACGATCTGGCCGCCAAGTACAAGGCCGCGATCGTCTACGCCCACGACAAGGATTTCCCCGAGATCGACGAGCCGACGGCCGACTTCACCTACGCACGCCTGATGCAATCCGAGGAAAAGGTGAAGACCGGCTACAAACCGGCCGACATCGACAAGTGGGCCAAGCGCGCCAAGGCCTGGGCCAAGAAGGGTGACGCCTTCGTCTACTTCATCTCCGGCGCCAAGGTCCGCAACCCCGCGGCAGCCCGGGCCCTGATTGGGAAACTCGGGTAACAGCAGCAGGCTCTTGACTCACCTGAGATCGGCACCTAATTGTTAACTTTATGGTTAACAAAGAAGCCGCCACCCTCGACCGGACCTTCGCCGCCCTTTCCGATCCGACGCGACGGGCACTGCTGGCCCGCCTGGACGCCGAAGAAGCCGTCACGGTCAGCGAGCTGGCGCGGCCCTTCCCGGTCTCGCTGCCGGCCATCATGAAGCATCTCGACGTGCTCTCCGACGCCGGCCTGATCGTGCGCTCCAAGTCGGGTCGCACCGTCACCTGCCAACTCAAGGCAGAGCCGATGGAGCAGGCGATGAACTGGCTCGCCCACTACCAGCGCTACTGGACGCAACAGCTCGACCGCCTCGCCACCTTCCTGGAGGAAGACGACAAATGGCCAGCAAGCCCAGCCTCGCCCTCAAGCGCCGCCTCAACGCCCCGCCCGAGAAGGTCTACGAAGCCTGGACGCAGCCCGAGAAAATGATCCGCTGGTGGGGCGTCACCGGCCACCACAAGACACCCATCGCCGAGACCGACCTGCGCGTCGGAGGCCGTTTCCGGGTCCAGTTCTGGACGCCGGATGACGAGCATCACAGCGTGAGCGGCGTCTATCGCGAGATCGTGCCGCCCACCAAGCTGGTGTTCTCCTGGGCCTGGCAGAGCACCCCGGAGCGCGAGTCGCAGGTCACGATCGACCTCAAGCCGGATAACGACGGCACGCTCCTCACCCTGACCCACGAGCAGTTCTTCGACGAGAAGGCGCGCGACGGCCATCGCGGCGGCTGGGGCATGGCCCTCGACAGTCTTGAGGAGCTGTTCGCATGAACCTCGCTCCCTTTCGCTCGCCCGTCGGCCTGAGCGACGCCGGGATATGGGCGCTGCAGTTCGCCGCACTCCCCGGCGATGTCGGCGGGCTTGCGAAGGTCCTGCAGGGCCTGCTCATCCACGAGCACATGCCGGATGTCTACGGAATCGCGCTCTCAGACCGTCAGAGGAGCGAACCTCATGTGCGTGGTGTCGGGGATATCCTGGAACGGATCGCCGTCCATGACCCGCGGCCGCTGTCCGAGATCCGCTCTCCCTCAGAGCGTTTCGCGGGGTGCTGCCGCCACTTCGCACTGCTGCACGTCGCGATGCTCAGGAGCAAGGGGATCGCGGCGCGGGCGCGCTGCGGCTTCGGCACCTATTTCACGAGGGACAGGTTCGTCGACCACTGGGTGACGGAGTATTTCGACGCGGCGCAGCGACGCTGGATCCTGGCCGATGCCCAGATCGACGACCGGCAGCGCGCCTTGTTCGGCATCGACTTCGACACGCAGGATGTGCCGCGCGACAGGTTCCTGGTGGCGGGTGACGCCTGGCGGCTTTGCCGCGACGGCAGGGCCGACCCGCAGTGCTTCGGGGTCCTGGACATGGCCGGCCTCTGGTTCATCGCCAGCAATGTCATCCGCGATGTGGCGGCGCTCAACAACCGCGAGATGCTTCCCTGGGACGACTGGGGCGCCATGACCCTGGTCGATGCCGAGATCGATCTCCCCTTCATGGACCGCCTGGCCCGCCTCACGCACGAACCCGACAGCCATCTGGAAGAACTACGGACAGTCTACGGAGGCCCGCGAATCGCCGTGCCGCCAACCGTGTTCAACGCCGTCCTGCGCCGCCCGGAAGCGGTTTCCCCCTTCGCCCTTTCGGCCTAAGCTCCTCCGGTCCGACCGGAGCTTCCAGAACCGAAGGAGGCATGCATGCCTGCACTCTCGCTCGACCATTACAACGTCTACTGCGCCGACCTCGAAGCCACCGTTCGCTTCTACGAACGCTATGTCGGCCTGACCAACGGCGATCGTCCGCCCTTCCCCTTCCCCGGCGCCTGGATGTACGCGGGGGAAAAGGCGATCCTGCATCTCATTTCCGAGAGCGGCCGCACCGAGCAGGGCAGCGGCGCGATCGACCATATCGCGATCAACTGCGCCGACATTCGCGGCACGCTCGACCAGATCAAGCAGGACGGCCTGCCCTTCGAGGTCAAGAAGGTGCCGGCGCGCCCGCTGCAGCAGGTCTTCGTGCACGACCCCGACGGCGTGATGATCGAGCTCAACTTCTGGCACGAGGAAGACGTGGCGGAACTGAAGGGCTACGACCCGATGAGCAACAAGATCACGGCCGAGAAGCAGAAGGTTCCGGCCTAAATGTTGCGGGCGGCGCTTGTCGCCGCCTGCACGCTGCTGCTCTGTGCCGCTGTGATTACGGGAGCGCAGGCGCAGCCGCGCGAGACGATCTCGTTCGAGAGTCGGCAGAAGGGCCAACCCGTCCAGGTAACGGCGGAAATCACCTGGCCGGCGAACGCCGGCGCGGGCCCCGTGCCAGCGATGGTGATCCATCACGGCAGTGGCGGCGTCGGCGAGCGCGAGGCGCGCTACGTCCGCGAGTTGGTGCCGATGGGCGTGGCCACCGTCGTGATCGACTCCTTCAAGCCGCGCGGCGTCACCTCGACCGTGCTCGACCAGTCCGCCGTGACCGGACAGGATTTCAATCTCGACGCTCTCGCGGCCCTCAAGGCGCTCGCGGCCAATCCTCGCATCGATCGACGCCGCATCGGCATCACTGGATTTTCAAAGGGCGGCACCTCGGCGCTGATGGCCTCGCACGAGCAGCTCATCCTCAACGCCGGCGGCACGCCGGGCGGGCCGCGCTATGCGCTGCATGTACCGTTCTATCCGTCGTGCAGCGCGCAATACTACCAGCCGCGCACGACCGGCGCGCCGATCTATCAGCTGCTGGGCGGCGCCGACGCCTATGTCGGCTTCGAGCCCTGCCAGACCTACGGCGAAGCGCTGCGCGCCGCGGGCGCCACGATCCAGACCAAGGTCTTCCCCGGCGCGATGCACGGTTTCGACTACGGCCCGCCCTATTCCAATCCGCGCGGCGAGAACTACTCGAAGTGCGTGAACCAGCAGCAGCCCGACCGCTCCTGGATCATGCGGGACAGCGGCATCCTGACCTTCGGCCCCGGCGGCAAGCCGATTTCCGGCGCCCTCGCCAAGGCGATGGCCGCCTGCAAGACCCTGGGCGTCAGCGGCGGCGCCAACGACGCCGCGTCGAAGCAGTCGATGGAAGACCTAAAGGGATATGTGCGGCGGCACCTTCTGGGCGGGTGATCTCAATCGAACGTCGGCGTGGCGGCGAGTTGTTCCCAGTAGTCCGCAGGGAGCAGATCGCGCCCGGCGAGCAGGCACTCGAGATAGGCCCGTTGCGGTTTGAGCCCCTCGCCCTGCATCAGCGCCACATAGACGATCGCCTCGACCTCCTCGCCGGTGTCACCGCGCAGCACCCGGATCGTGCGGCGTTCGTAGTGGCCGCCGGCGACGCCCTCGTAGATGTCGAGCACCGCGAAGCCCGCGTCGGGCAGGGCGTTCAGTGTGCCGTGCACCACCGCGCCCTCGGCCGGCACGATGTTGGCCGCCGCGCCGCCGCCCATGTCGCGCTCGGGCTTGTCGAAGGCGAGCCGCCAGCCGTCGAGCCGGCCCGCGATGCGCGCGCCGCGCGGTACCCCTCGTGGCGCCAGCCGCTGGTCGAACAGGCGCACGGGGTCCATGTTGGAGCCGTAGGCGAAGTACCAGGTCAGGCCATCCGCCATATGCGCACCCCTTCTTCGTAACCTCGGATCTCGACGGGACCGAGGTCGACGGCGCCCTCGCACGGTGTCGAATCATGCACCGACTGCGAGATCAGCAACTGCGCCCCCACTTCCTTGGTGAGCTGTTCGAGGCGCGCCGCGAGGTTCACCGTGTCGCCGATCACCGTATATTCCTTGCGCTGCGGCGAGCCGACCGTGCCCGTCACCGCCTCGCCGAGATGGACGCCGATCCCCACTTTCAGTGCCCAGCCGGGATGCGTGTCGTTCCATCGCCCGACCGTGTCGATCATCGCCCGGGCCGCCGCCAGGGCGTTGCGCGCCGCCGCGGGATCGTCCAGCGGCGCCCCGAACACCGCCATGAACCCGTCGCCCAGGAACTTGTTGATGATGCCGTTGTTGCGGTCCACCACCTCGATCATTTCGGCGAAGAAGGCGTTGAGCAGCGCCACGGTCTCCTCGGCGCTGCGCCGGCGCGTCATCGCCGTGAAGCCACGTATGTCGAGGAACAGCACGCACACGGTGCGCATCTCGCTCGGGGGATCGGTACGCGTGGCCAGCAGGCGGTCGACCACGGCGGGCGACACATGCTGGCCGAACAGGTTGGTGACCCGGTCGCGGGCCGCCACGGCCCGCACCGACTTCTCGAACTGGGTGCGCAGGCTGTTCGCCACGAAGCCCGCCACCAGCCCGCAGGCGAACAGGACGAGGGTACGGCTGAAATGGAACAGCAGTGTTTCCTGCGGGATGTTGCCCCAGGGCTCGAGTGGCACCAGCCACAGGACCAGTACGATCTGCTGCAGGGCGGCGACGCTGCCGGTCCAGACCGACAGCCAGAAGTCGAGCCGCAGGGTCGAGAGCAGGATGAAGATGAAGTAGAGCAGCGGCGGCCAGAAGCTGAACACCAGCAGCGGGTCCATGTAGTGGCTGAGCGAAATGATGACGGCGGCCGGTAGCGACGTCTCGATCAGCGCATTGGCGAAGCGCCCCGCTCGCGGGAAATCGAGGTCCCGCGTGGCCCGGTAACGCAGGAAGGTCAGCGAAGCCAGTTCGTAGAGCAGAAAGGGGGCCACGCCCAGCAGAGGAACCCAGCCCGGAACGTCGCGCTGGAACATGCGGGCGGAATAGTCGGGAAAGAAGTTGGCGACCACCAGCGTGAGGGCGAGCAGGGCGGCGAGGATGATGGCGAGCGCACGCATGCGCTGCTGCTCGCTGCGGATGATCTCGCGGCGGAGCGCGTCTGCGAAGGAGTCGGGCGCCGCGGGAGGCATCGGCCGCCAAACTAGCCAGAGCGGCCGGGCTCCACAACGGCCCGGGGCGGTGCTAGGTACTGAACCATGTCGATGAAGGAGATCGCGCGGGAGGTCCAGGGCAAGGTCGCCAACCTGGCACTGCGCATGCCGATTTCCTGGGTGAACATCTTGGCCGGCCCGCCGATCGGGGTAGACGGCCGCACCCTGGATGGCCGCACCCAGTGGTTCCTGAAGCTGCTGGCGTTCAGCGGCCAGCCCGCTGCGCACACGATGAGCGTCGTCGAGGCGCGCGAGGACTACGACGCCTTCATGAAGATGCTGGGCGGCCGCCCCGCGCCGGTGAGTTCCATCCTCGACCGCACTCTGCCCGGTCCCGCCGGCCCCCTGCGCATCCGAACCTACCGGCCGGCCGGCGCCGTGGCGCGTCTGCTGCCGGCCATCGTTTATTTCCACGGGGGCGGCTGGGCCATTGGCAGCCTCGAAGGCTACGATCTCGCCTGCCGCTATTTCTGCGCACGCTCGGGCTGCGCCGTCATCTCGGTCGATTACCGGCTGGCTCCCGAGCACAAGTTCCCGGCCGCGGTCGACGATGCGCTCGCCGCCTGTCGCTGGGTGGCCGGCGAGGCCGTGTCGCTCGGCCTCGACCCCGATCGCATCGTTGTGGCGGGTGATTCGGCCGGCGGGACGCTCGCCGCCGTCGTCGCCCAGGAGATGCGCCACGAGCCGCACCCGCCCTGTCTGCAGTGGCTGATCTATCCCGCGACGGACATGGCGGGCGATGCCCCCTCTCATCGAAACTGCGGCGATGGCTTCCTGCTCACCGAGGCAGACATGAGGTGGTTCCGCATGCACTACCTCAACGGCGACGGCGAAATCGGCGATCCCCGTGCTTCGCCGCTGCGCGCCGAGGATCTCGGCGGCGTGGCGCCGGCGCTGGTCTTCACCGCCGGCTTCGATCCGCTGCGCGACGAGGGCCGCGCCTATGCCGAACGCCTGCAGGCGTCCGGCGTCAAGACCATCCACCGCGAGTTCGAGACGCTGATCCACGGCTTCATCGGCATGCGGGGTGCGGTGCATGCCGCGGCACGGGCGATGGACGACATGGTCGCAGGACTGCGCCATGAACTCGCGCAACTTGGACGATGACGGAGCATCGCAACATGGGCGACGGCACGACAGGCTCGGAAGCGCGCGGTGAACGGGCGGGACGGCGCGAACAGAACAAGGCCGAGAACCGCACCGCCCTGATCAAGGCCGCGCGCGCGGTCTTCGCCGAGATGGGCTACGGTGCGGCCAGCGTGCGAGACATCGTGCGCCGCACCGATCTCGCCTCGGGCACCTTCTACAACTACTTCAAGGACAAGGACGAGATCTTCGAGGCGGTGGTCGGGGAGCTGACCAGCGTCCTGCTGCAGCGCCATCGCGACGGCCGCGCCCGCGCCACCACCGCCGAGGCGTTCGTGCGGCAGCACTACGCCGCCTATTTCAACTTCCTGGCCGAAGATCCCGAGCTGCTGGCGCTGGCCCGGTCGAGCTTCACGGCCGTGCGCACCCTGCTCGACAAGCCCGACGTGCGGGCGCTGGCGAAGGCCCTGAACGACGACATCCGCGCCGCCATCTCCCGCGGCATCCTGCCCAACGTCGACGTCTCCTATCTCAGCGCCTCGATGTCCGGCATCGCCTTCGAGATCTCCATGGTCATGGTCGCCCGCGACCCGGTCGATCCCGCCGCCGCCGCCGAATTCGCAACGCACCTGATGCTGGGCGGCCTCGACAAGCTGCCGCGGCGGTAGAGACCGCTCTTGTCATCCTGAGCGAAGCGAAGGATCTCACGCCAGCTCCAGAGTGCTTTGGTCATTCCGTCAGGTCCTTCGCTGCGCTTAGGACGACAGCTAACGAAAACGGCGGCCCCTTCCGGAGCCGCCGTCGACCTTTATGGATTTAACTCAGGCGCCCTGGGCGATCGTGTTGCTGAGGGTGCCGATGCCCTCGATCTCGACCTCGCAGACGTCGCCCGGCTTCAGCCAGGGCTGCGGCTTGCGGGCCATAGCCACGCCCGAGGGCGTGCCGGTGATGATTATGTCGCCCGGATCGAGGGTCATGCACTTGCTGAGCTCGTGCACCAGCGTCGGCACGTCGAAGATCAGGTCGTCGGTGCTGCTGTCCTGCATGGTGACGCCGTTGACGCGGGTCATGATGCGCAGCGGCGCGGCGCCCTTGGGCAGCTCGTCCGGCGTCACGATGTCGGGACCGAAGCCGCCGGTGCCGTCGAAGTTCTTGCCCAGGGTGAACTGGCCGCCCGACTTGCGTTGCCAGTCTCGGATCGAACCGTCGTTGAAGCAGGCGTAGCCGGCGATCACCGAGAGCGCCTTCTCCTTCGGCACGTTGCGGCACTTCTTGCCGATCACGATGGTGAGCTCGGCTTCCCAGTCGAACTCCTTGGAGTGGGTCGTCGACAGCATCTTGCCCTTGTGCGGGACCAGCGTGTTGTTGAAGCGCGTGAACACCACCGGATAGGTCGGGATCGGGCTGCCGGTCTCCTCGGCATGCTTGCGGTAGTTCAGGCCGATGCAGAGGATCTTGCCGGGGCTGGGGATCGGCGTCAGGTACTTGGCCGACTTCTCCGAAATGTTGGCGCCGGCCTTGGGCTTGGCGCAGGCCTTGAGCACCGCCTGCTGGAGCTTCTTGCCGCCGGACAGGATCTCGACGACGGACTTCGGCCCGCGCGGCATCTGCTTGCTGAGATCGACGATCTTGCCGTCGCCCAGTTTGACGCCGACGGCGGGCTTGCCGCCGCTCAGGATGGTGCAAAGACGCATGAATTTCCCCCTTGAAGATTTCGTCCGAAATACGGCCGCGCGTAAAGTCCTCTCTCCCGCATCTGCGGTCAAGCTTGCCGCTTTTTGCTAGTCTCTGCCGATGCGTTTCCTCCTCCTCCTCCCTCTGCTCTTCGCCGCCCTGCCCGCTTCGGCGCAGCTCGTCGTGCCTCTCACCACGCCGGACGGCCGGATCGGCTGCACCCAGGGCAAGACCGGCATCGGCCGGCCGGCCGACTGGCGCGCCGTCGCCGATCCCGACGGGCCGGACGGCTGGGCACTGGTCGAGGGCGAGCCCGATGCGACCGAGCAGCGCTTTCCGCTCTGCATCTCCGAGCAGGCGTCCGGCCGCGACTTCGACGCCACCCTGCGCTTCAAGCCGATCTCGGGGTCGCGCGACCAGGTGGCCGGCTTCATGTTCCGCGCCCAGAGCGCCAACGACTATTACGTCGTGCGCGCCAATGCCCGCGACAACTCGGTCCGCCTCTACCGCATGGACAAGGGCAAGCGCAGCCAGCTCGGCATGAAGGAAGCGCCGGTGACGCTCGGCCAGTGGCACTCGCTCCGGGTGATCGCGGTCAGCGACCGCATCGAGGTGGCGCTCGACGGCAAGAAGCTCTTCGAGGTCACCGACCGCACGCTGATGCAGCCCGGGCCCGTAGGGGTGTGGAGCCAGGGCGACAGCGTCACCCACTACGGCTCCCTGCTGATCGGGCCCCCGCCCCCGCGCTGAGCTAGCCGCGCGCCGCCAGCAGCGCGTTCGCCAGTTCGACAAAGCCCGCGCCGGAGCGTGATTTCGTGACCCAGCGCGGCCGGTGCTCCAGCAGGTCGGCGAAGTCGACGACGTTGGCCACGCCCACGGCGTTGGGGAAATAGCCGAACATCGGTGCGTCGTTGGGCGAATCGCCCGAGAACACATAGCGCGCCTTCTCGGCCGCGAGGTCGATGCCGAACAGCTCCTGCATCATCGTGCGGCTGGTCGTGAGCTTGTCGTAGTCGCCGAACCAGCCGTTGACGTGGATCGAGCTCACCTTGGCCTTGGCGCCATGGCGCTCGAAGACCGCCACGATGCGCTTTATGTCGGCGTGCGGCAGCGGCGGCACGTCCTCGCAGAAATCGACGGCGAGGTCGGCCAGGCGATAGGGCTGGTCGGAGGCAATGCCGGCGCCGGGGACTTTCTGCAGCATCTCGGCCCGCACCAGGTCCAGCCGCCGCCGGCCCTCGGCGCGTTCGGCCTCGGACTGGACGAAGCGGGTGCGCAGGCGCTTCTGGCTGCGATCGTGCCACATCCAGAAGGCGCCGTTCTCGCCGACCACGGCATCGACCGGCCAGAAGCGGGCGATGTGGTCACACCACCCGGCCGGCCGGCCGGTGACCGGCACGACCAGGAGACCGGCACGCTTCAGCGCCTGCAACGCGCCATAGGCTTCGGCGGTCAGCGTCCCGTCGCTGGAGACGGTGTCGTCGATGTCGGTCAGGACGCCCCGTATGGCGGCCAGGGTCTCATGGGGGCAGTTCTCGAGCGGTTCCATGCGGCGTCTCCTAACATGGCGACGGAGGCTCGGGCGCCAAAAGCCCGCTCATGACCCCGCGCGACCGCCATGCCGCCTTCTTCGCGGCGCTGGGCTTCGTCGCCTCCCCGCTCGAGAACCTGGCCACCGAGATCCGCCACCTGCAGCGCACCGAGGTGCGCGAGGCCGAGGAGTTCTTCTCGGTGATAGGGGAGAGGCGTATGAGCGAAGCGCCCTAGCTAGCGGACTTCCGTCATGATCTGCTTCTTGGCGTCATCGGCGAGATACTCGGACTGCTTGCGGATGGCGTGCTCTTCCATCGGCTTGCCGGCGGCGGCGAGGTCCGTCATCAGCTTGTGCATGACGTCGGAATCGCCCGGCTTCTCGAAGTCGGCCATCACGACTTCCTTGGCGTAGGCCTCGGCGTCGGCACCGGTCTTGCCCAGCAGGCCGGCTGCCCACAGGCCCAGGAGCTTGTTGCGGCGCGCGTTGACCTTGAACTTGAGGTCCTGGTCGTGCTCGTACTTGGCCTCGAAGGCCTTCTCGCGATCGTCGAACGTGGTCATCGGCCGCTCCGGTTGGGCATGTCTCGTCGGGCCGGTATATAGCGACCGCGACACCGTCTTTCCACCCTGCGTTCGCAGTGGCAGTGTCACGCCCTGCAGAGAGGAAACCCGAGATGTCTCTGGAAAAACTCAAGGACTGGATCGGCCGGACGCAGTCCATGGAGGATCTCGCCGCCCCCTTCCCGGTCCGCGCCCTGTCCGCGACCTTCGACGAGAAGGACGATCCCGACCCGAAGACCGGCGATCCCCTGCCGCCGCTCTGGCACTGGCTCTACTTCCTGGAGGTCGCGCCCCAGTCGAAGATCGGCCCGGACGGCCATGCCGAGCGCGGCGACTTCCTGCCGCCGGTGCCGCTGCCGCGCCGCATGTGGGCCGGCAGCCGTTTCTCCTTCGACGGCGAGCCGATCCGTGTCGGCGAGACCATTCGGCGGCTCTCCGAGATCAAGTCGGTAGAGCCCAAGACCGGCTCGACCGGATCGATGGTGTTCGTCACCGTGCGGCACACGATTTCCGGGCCCCGCGGCGCCTCCTTCATCGAGGAGCACGACATCGTCTATCGCGAGGCGGCGAAGCCGGGCGAGGCGCCCAAGCCGCCCCGGCCGGCACCGGCCGATGCGACATGGACCCGGAAGATCCTAGCCGACCCGGTACTGCTGTTCCGCTTCTCCGCCCTCACCTTCAACGGCCACCGCATCCACTACGACCAGCCCTATGTGACGGGCGTCGAAGGCTATCCCGGCCTGATCGTGCACGGGCCGCTGATGGGCATGCTGCAGATCGAACTGGCGCGGCGCTCCAACCCGGGTAAGGTGGTCGAGAGTTTCGAGTTCCGCGCCTTGTCGCCGGTGTTCGGCGGCGCCGCTCTTGGCGTTCACGGACGGCGCGAACCGGACGGCTCGATCGCAACCTGGATCGCCGACCCCAACGGCGGTCTCGCACAGCAGGGCAAGGCCACTTTCCGATGACCCATAGGCATCATGCCGGCTGCGGCTGTCTCGCGGCCCTCTCGCGCCGACACCTGATCGGCTTCGGTCTCGGCGCCGCCGTCGCGGCCGCCGGCCCGGCGCTGGCCGCCGACGATGCCTACGAGGCGATGCTGATGAAGTGCATCGACCCGCGCTTCACGACGTCCACCTGGAAGTACATGTCCTCGCGCGGCTGGGAGAACCAGTACAGCCAGTTCAACATTGCGGGCGGGCCCGTCGCCGCGGTGGCCCCGATCTTCCAGGAATGGCGCGCCGCCTGGGAAGCCAATCTCGACATCTCGGTCCAGCTTCACAACGTGAAGCGCCTGATCGGTATGGCCCATCGCGACTGCGGGGCGGCAGCCCTGGCCTACGGCAACCGGATCAAGACCGACCGCGCCTTCGAGACCGAGATGCTGAGCCAGGGGCTGCGCGCGTTCCGCGATCAGGCCAGCAAGCGCCAGCCGCAGCTCATCGTCGAGCTGGGCATCATGGACCTCAACGGCACCGTAGAGACGGTGGCCTAGCTCACGTCGCCGCCACCCTCGTGCCCGAGCAATCCCTCCCCTTCGTGATCGACAAGGATGCGGCGCTGGAACACCAGCTTGCCGCCCAGCGGGCGCGGCGCCCGGCCGATCCTCTTCTGTCTCTGGTCGTGCCGGTGTTCAACGAGCAGGAGACGATCGACCTCTTCCTCTCCACCGTGGTGGCCCTGCTCGAGCGCGACGGCATACGGTTCGAAATCGTCTTCGTGAACGACGGCTCGCTCGACGACACCTTCGCCTGCCTGTTCCAGCGCAGCCGCGCCGACCGGCGCCTCCGCATCGTCAACCTGTCGCGCAACTTCGGCAAGGAGGCCGCTCTTACCGCCGGCATCGACCACGCCCGCGGCGACATCCTGATCCCGATGGACATCGACCTGCAGGATCCGCCCGAGTTGATCGGCTCGTTCATCGCGCGCTGGCGCGAAGGCTACGACATCGTCTACGGCATCCGTACCGCGCGCCACACCGACACGCGGGCCAAGCGGGTCTCGGCGGGCTGGTTCTACCGGGTGTTCAATTCCATGTCGCCGGTGCGTATCCCGCCCAATGTCGGAGACTTCCGTCTGGTCGACCGTCGCGCCGTCGAGGTGCTGCGCCAGCTCCCCGAACGCAACCGCTTCATGAAGGGGCTGTTCGCCTGGGTCGGCTTCAACTCGGTCGGCGTACCCTACGAGCGGCCCGAGCGCGTCGCCGGCACGAGCAAGTTCAATTTCTGGCGTCTGTGGAACTTCGCCATCGACGGCGTGGTGAGCTTCTCGACCGCTCCGCTGCGCGCCTGGTTCTATGTCGGCCTGGTGATCGCCACCGTGGCCGTGCTCTACGCGCTGTTCATCGTCACCCGCGTGCTGATCTTCGGTGTGGACACACCGGGCTACGCCTCGCTGCTGATCGCCATCCTTCTGATGGGCGCCATTCAGCTCCTGTCACTGGGCATCATCGGCGAGTATCTCGGCCGCCTGTTCGTCGAGGTGAAGGCTCGCCCGATCTACGTCGTCGAGGGAGTCTATGGGGATGTCCCGCCGAAGCCGCCGGCGACCTGACTGTCGATGGACCTCAAGGAAGAGGACATCCTCGGCGCCGCCATCGGCAGCCACTGGTACTACCGATCGAAGGCCGCCGCGCTGCGCCGCGCCGTCGCCTCGCTGGCCCCGAAGCGGCTGCTCGATGTCGGCGCCGGCTCGGGCTTCTTCTCGCGCCATCTGCTCGAGCAAACGCCGGCCGAGAGCGCACTCTGCGTCGACATCGGCTATGCCGCGGACCGCGACGACAGCGTGGCCGGCAAGCCGGTGCACTATCGCCGCGACATCGGACCGACCGACTGCGACCTCGTATTGATGATGGACGTGCTGGAGCATGTCGACGACGATCGCTGGCTGGCGCGCCACTATGCCGACAAGGTGCCGAGCGGCGCCCATTTCCTGGTGACGGTGCCCGCCTTCGAATTCCTGTGGAGCGGCCACGACGTCTTCCTGGAGCACAAGCGCCGCTACCGCCTGCCCGCCATCGAGACCGCCCTGCGCGATGCTGGCCTCGAGATCGTGCGCGGCAGCTACTATTTCGGCTTCGTGTTTCCCTTGGCGGCCGCCGTGCGCCTGGCCGACCGCAACACCACCGAGCCCCGCAGCAGCCTCAAGAAACAGGGCGCCCTCACGAACGCCCTGCTGAGCGCCCTCTGCGCCGCCGAACTCCCGCTGTTCCCCTGGAACCGCCTTGCCGGCCTTTCGTGCTTCGTGCTGGCACGGAAGCCTTAGCCTGACTGGAAGCGAAGCTTCGAGAAGCCCCCTCACCTAACCTCTCTCCCTATCGGGGGAGAGGGATATGAATGTCAGCTTGCCGCCACGTCCTTCGACGCGATGCGTTTGCGCTTCGCGTTGATCTCGCGGAGCGTCACCATTATCTCCTCGGCGACGATGTCGCCCGGGATACCGTCGCCCTCGGCTTCGAGTTCCTTCATGTCGACCCAGACGCCATAGAGCGGCGCGGTGCGCGAGGTGATGATGCCGGCATGGAGGAGTGTCTTGATCAGCACCCGGAAGATGTTCGTGCTTTCCTTCAAGTTGGCGCGGCGGTCCTCGTCGGTGAAGACCTCCTTCATCGCGTCGCGCACCCACTGCCATTCGAGCCCGTACTTGGCGTAGATGACCTGCTTCTGCTCGGCGTTGATCAGGTTGAACAGCAGCGTCTGGAAGATCTGGGCCGCCCAGTCCTCGACCTTCTTGTGCTCGTCCTCGCTGAGATGGCGGATGGTCCGGGATGCCCAGATCCGGCCGAAGCGGTGGTGGAAGGCCTCGTCGCTCATCACCAGCTGGACCAGCCGGCGCAGCACCGGGTCATTGGTCTTGGCATTGAGCGTCGCGAAGGAGCCCATGGCGATGCCTTCTATCAGCATCTGCATGCCGACGATCTTCTTGTAGACCTCCTCCGTCGTCACCAGATCGGTGAGCACGGTCGCGATGGTCTTCCCCACCGGCAGGGGAGCGCCCCAGCGGCGGCCGATATAGCGCGTGAACCCTGCGACATGGCGGGCTTCCTCGCGGGCCTGGTTGGCGGCGTATTCCTGGGCGCCGGGATCGAGCAGGATGTGGCAGAGGCTGGCCGACAGCGAGAGGGCCCCCTGCTCGCCGTGCAGCAGGTTGGAGATCGACCAGTGCATGACGTCGTTGGCGAGGCCGATCCTCTGGCCCTCGTCCAGCCGGTCCGCCACCGCGCTTTTCAGCTCGACGACCGTGTCGAGGGGCATGATCGGCGTCTTCGCCATGTCGAAGGGCTGGTCGAAGTCGATGTAGCTCTTGTCGAACGGGTCCCAGAAATGGTCGTGGGTCGCCGAAATGATGCCGTCGAAGGCGTCCGTGCGCCGTCCGTAACGGGGAACTTCCAGCATTGCCGGAAAATCCTCGCGTCCGACCGTGTCATAGGCCTTGTCGTAAGTGATTTGCTGGGCCATGTGAGGCCTCCTGTTTGAAGATTAATATGACGACCCCGTCACCTTTTTCAATGGATTTTTCCCCAGTACCGGAGCATGGCGTTTCCGCCATATTCCGCCCGAACGGCGGGCGACCCGCATCGCCCGCGCAGGAGTAAGACATGTCCCGCCGTCGCCGCATCTACGAGGGCAAGGCCAAGACCTTGTTCGAGGGGCCCGAACCCGGGACGATCGTCCAGTACTTCAAGGACGACGCCACCGCGTTCAACAACCAGAAGAAGGGAGTGATCACCGGCAAGGGAGTGATCAACAACCGCATCTCCGAGTTCCTGATGACCAAGCTCGGGGAAATCGGCGTGCCGACTCATTTCATCCGGCGCCTGAACATGCGCGAGCAGCTCATCCGGCAGGTCGAGATCATCCCGCTCGAGGTGGTGGTCCGCAACGTCGCCGCCGGCTCCTTCGCCAAGCGCTTCGGCGTCGAGGAAGGCACGCAGCTCCCGCGCTCGATCATGGAGTTCTTCTACAAGAACGACGCGCTGGGCGACCCGATGGTCACCGAGGAGCACATCACGGCCTTCGGCTGGGCGACGCCGCAGGACCTCGACGACATCGTGGCGCTGACCCTGCGCGTGAACGACTTCCTGTTCGGCCTGTTCCTCGGCTGCGGCATCAAGCTGATCGACTTCAAGATCGAGTTCGGCCGCCTCTACGAGGAGGACATGGTCCGGATCGTGCTCGCCGACGAGATCAGCCCCGATTCGTGCCGGCTGTGGGACCTCAGGACCAACGAGAAGATGGACAAGGACCGGTTCCGCCGCGACCTCGGCAAGGTCGAGGAAGCCTACCAGGAAGTGGCGCGGCGACTCGGAATCCTCATCGACCAGGGGCCGGGCGACGTGCGCGGCCCCACCACGCTGCAGTAAAGAGGCGACATGAAAGCCAGAGTCCACGTGACGCTCAAGAACGGCGTGCTCGATCCCCAGGGCAAGGCCATCGGACATGCGCTGAACCGGCTGGGCTTCCCCGAGGTCGGCGACGTCCGCCAGGGCAAGTTCATTGAACTCGAGCTCGCCGAGACCGACAAGGCGAAGGCCAAGGCCCGCGTCGAAGAGATGTGCAGGAAGCTGCTCGCCAACACGGTGATCGAGAACTACTCGATCGAACTGGTGGGCTGATGAAGGCCGCAATCCTCGTCTTCCCCGGTTCCAATCGCGAAGGCGATGTGGCGCAGGCGATCGAGCTGGTCACCGGGCGCCGGCCGCAGATGGTGTGGCACGGCGACGGCGACTTCGAGAAGGTCGACCTGATCGTGGTGCCGGGCGGCTTTTCCTATGGCGACTATCTGCGCTGCGGCGCGATGGCCGCGCAGTCGCCGGTGATGGCCGAGGTCAAGAAGCGTGCCGCGCAGGGCGTGCCCGTTCTCGGCATTTGCAACGGCTTCCAGATCGTGACCGAGGCGGGGCTGCTGCCGGGCACCCTGATGCGCAACTCGCACCTCAAATTCGTCTGCGCCGACGTCCACCTCCGGGTCGAGACCAGCCAGAGCCTGTTCACCAACCGCTACCAGGCGGGCCAGGTGATCAAGGTGCCGGTGGCCCATGCCGAGGGCAACTACTTCGCCGATGCCGAGACGATGAAGCGGCTCGAGGATCGCGGCCAGATCGCCTTCCGCTACTGCGGCCCCGACGGCTCGATCGTCGACGGACGCGGCAACCCCAACGGCTCCAGCAGCAACATCGCCGGCGTCTTCAACGACACCAAGACCGTGCTGGGGCTGATGCCCCATCCCGAGAATGCGGTGGAACCGATGTTCGGCGGCACCGACGGCAAGGCCCTGTTCGAGGGCATGGTCGAGGCGCTTTCGTGAGGCCCGCTTTGATGAAGGACGTGTCGTGACCGTCGCCCCGGAAAAGAACCCGCCCGTCAAGCTGCCGAACGAGCCGGAGATCACCCCGCAGGTCGTGGCCGAGCACGGTCTGGCGCCGGACGAGTATGAGCGCCTGCTCAAGATCATGGGGCGCACGCCCACGATGGTCGAGCTGGGCATTTTCTCGGCCATGTGGAGCGAGCATTGCTCCTACAAGTCCTCGAAGGTGTGGCTGAAGAAGCTGCCGACCAAGGCGCCGTGGGTCATCCAGGGTCCGGGCGAGAATGCCGGCGTCATCGACATCGGCGACGGCCAGGCCGCCATCTTCAAGATGGAGAGCCACAACCACCCCTCCTACATCGAGCCCTACCAGGGCGCGGCGACGGGCGTGGGCGGCATCCTGCGCGACGTCTTCACGATGGGCGCGCGGCCGGTGGCCAACCTCAATGCGCTGCGCTTCGGCGACCCCAAGCACGCCAAGACGCGCCACCTCGTGTCGGGCGTCGTGGCCGGCATCGCGGGCTACGGCAACTGCATGGGCATTCCCACCGTCGGCGGCGAGACCAATTTCCATGCCGCCTACAACGGCAACATCCTGGTCAACGCCATGACCGTGGGCGTGGCCGCCACCGACAAGATCTTCTATGCGGCGGCCGCCGGCATCGGCAATCCGATGGTCTATGTCGGCTCCAAGACCGGCCGCGACGGCATCCACGGCGCCACCATGTCCTCGACCGAGTTCAACGAGGACAGCGAGAGCAAGCGGCCCACCGTGCAGGTCGGCGATCCGTTCGTCGAGAAGCTGCTGCTCGAAGCCTGTCTCGAGCTGATGGCGACCGACGCCATCATCGCCATCCAGGACATGGGCGCGGCCGGCCTCACCTCCTCCTCGTTCGAGATGGCGGCCAAGGGCGGGCTCGGCCTCGTCATGGAACTCGACAAGGTGCCGATGCGCGAGACCGGCATGAATCCCTACGAACTCATGCTGTCGGAGAGCCAGGAGCGCATGCTGATCGTGCTCAAGCCCGGCCGCGAGGACGAGGCGCGCAAGATCTTCGAGAAGTGGGAACTGGACTTCGCCGTGATCGGCCACCTGACCGATACCGAGCGCATGGTGCTGACCTGGCACGGCGACGTGGTGGGTAACATCCCGATCCCGCCGCTGGTCACCGAGGCGCCGATGTACGAGCGACCGTGGACCCTGACCCCGCTGCCCCCGGAGCTGGATGCCGCCAAGGTGCCCGCACCGACGGAATGGAAGGCCTCGCTGCTCACCCTGATGAGTTGCCCCGATCTCGCCAGCAAGGCGTGGATCTGGCACCAGTACGACCATCTCATCATGGGCAACACCGCGATCCGCCCGCAGGGCGGCGACGCCGCGCTGGTCCGTGTGCCGGGCGCGCCCAAGGCTGCGAGCCACAAGGGCCTCGCCATGACCTCGGACTGCACGCCGCGCTACGTGCAGGCCCATCCCGAAACCGGCGGCCGCCAGGCCGTGGCCGAGGCGTGGCGCAACATCACCGCGGTCGGCGCGCGGCCGCTCGCCGTCACCGACAACATGAACTTCGGCAACCCGCAGAAGCCCGAGATCATGGGGCAGTTCGCCGGCGCCATCATGGGCATGGCCGAAGCCTGCACTGCGCTCGACTTCCCCGTCGTGTCGGGCAACGTCTCGCTCTACAACGAGACCGAGGGCCGGCCGATCCTGCCGACACCGACCATCGGCGCGGTGGGCGTCATCGACGACATTGCCACCTCCGCGGGCTCACGCCTCGTCCAGTCGGGTCTCGCGCTGGTGCTGCTCGGCGAGACGAAGGGCTGGCTCGGCCAGTCGATCTACCTTCGCGAGCTGCACGGCCGCGAAGAAGGCGCCCCGCCGCCGGTCGATCTCGCCGTCGAGCGCCGCAACGGCGACTTCGTGCGCGGCGAGATCGTCGGCCGCCGGGTCCATGCCTGCCACGACCTCTCCGATGGCGGCTTGCTGGTGGCGCTCGCCGAGATGTGCCTGTCGGGCGGCATCGGCGCCTGCATCAAGCTGCCCGAAAGCATCGTCGCACCGCATGCCTATCTGTACGGTGAGGACCAGGGCCGCTACCTGATCGCCACCGACGACGGCGGCGCCCTCGTCGAGGCCGCCCAGAAGGCCGGCGTCCCGGCGATCCTGCTGGGCTATTCCTGCGGACCGGAAATCACCGTCGAGGGGCTGCTCAGCGTACCGTTGCAGGAGTTGCGGGACGCCCACGAGAACTGGCTGCCCTCCTACATGAACAGCGCCGCCTGAGGATTTCTCATGCCTATGCAAGCTGACGACATCATTCGCCTGATCAAGGACGGCATTCCGGATGCCGAGGTCGAGATCCAGGATCTTGCCGGGGACGGCGATCACTACGCCGCAACGGTGATTTCGGCGGCTTTTGCCGGCAAATCCAAGATCCAGCAGCACCAGATGGTCTATGGCGCGCTGGGCGGCCGCATGGGCGGCGTTCTCCATGCCCTCAAGCTGACCACCATGGCGCAGAGACCCTGAACGCCCTATATTCAGGCAACCCCGCGCCGTTGGCGGCGCCCCACGGAGATCGATCCATGAGCGAGCCCCAGGTTTTCGAGCGTATCCGCGACGAGATCGGCAAGAACGACGTTCTGCTGTTCATGAAAGGCACACCGGTGTTCCCCCAGTGCGGCTTCTCCGCCGCGGTGGTCGACTGCCTGAGCCAGCTCGGCGTGAAGTTCCACGGCGTCAACATCCTCGTCGACCCTGAACTGCGCCAGGGCATCAAGGAATTCAGCCAGTGGCCGACGATCCCCCAGCTCTACGTGAAGGGCGAGTTCATCGGCGGCTGCGACATCATTCGTGAGATGTTCGAGACCGGCGAGCTCCAGCAGGTCCTCAAGGAAAAGGGCGTGGCGCTGGCCGAGGCGGCGTAAGCAGTCAACGCCTCTTCATTCCAGATTTTGACGGGGGCGTGCAAACGCCCCCGTTTTTCATTCTGTGGGAGCGAAGCTTGCCCGCTCCTCGCGACTACGGCGAACTGCCAGTCTCGCACACCGCTTGCGATACCAGATCACGACGCCCGTGACCGAGAGCGCCGCGACGACGAGCCCCATTACCGAGATCAGGATGCGGCCCGGCAGCCCGAGAATTCGACCGGAGTGCAAAGGGAACTGCGCCTGTAGAAATATATCGGCTCCGGTGCCGGTCCAGGGTTGACGTGCGCCCAGCAACGAACCGGTCCTGCCGTTGAAATACAGGATCGCAGGGCCGACGCCGGCCGCGCCGTGGTCGGCGCCAGGATGATGGAAGCGAACGCCATAGATGCCGAATCCCGGCGTGTAGAAGGCGCTGCCCATCGGCTGGGTCCACCCTTTCCGCGCCGATTCCGCTCGAGCCCGATCGACGATGTCGCCGTAACCCAGCGCAGGCTCGATCGGCTGGTGCCTGCCGGCGGGCGGCTTTTCGGAGAACATGTTGGGCGTGACCTGCGAGACCAGCGACATCAGCGGGTAGAAGACCTCGCGATAGAGATTGAGCGAGAAGGCCGTGAAGGCAATCGTCAGCAGCACGGCCCAGAGCCAGAGGCCCAAGGCGCGATGGATGTCGAAGGCGATGCGGTAGCGGCTGCCCGAACCCTTGATCTGCCATGCCGGATTCCAGCGCGACCACCACCCGCGGCCGTGGCCGGCCCAGCGGCGCACCGGCAGCGTGAGGCAGAAGCCGATGAAGCAGTCGATCGTCCAAAGGATCGCGATCATGCCCAGCAGCCAGCGTCCCCACAGGTCGATGCCCCACATCTCGGGCAGGTGAAGGCTGTAGTGCAGCTTGTAGAGGAAGGAGACGAAGGTCTCCCGGCTGATCGGCCAGGCGGCACCCCAGGCGCGCGTTCCCAGTTGGGCGCCCGTTGCGGGATCGAGGAAAACCTGATTGAAGCCGAGGTCGTGCAGCCGGCCCGTCGCCGGGTCGACGACCGGCCGGATCGATATCGACATCGCCTCGCCAGGTTCGACCGCGAAGGGAAACGAGGCCACGCGCAGCCGCGGATCGCGCGCCTCGACCAGCCGGACAAGGTCGAGCGATGGCAGCGCCGCCCCCTCCGTCCGGGCCTCCGTCAGGTGCGGATTGAGCAGCTCATCAAGTTCGTGATCCCAGGAGATGACCGCGCCTGTCATCCCCGAGACGAAGAGAAAGCCAGCAATCGCGAGGCCGATCCAGCGATGCAGGATCGTGCAGGCACGCCTCATGGCCAGGACTCAGAAGTCCGCCGTCAGCGACAGCATGAAGGTCCGCGGCAGGCCTTCGGTCATGAAGCCGTTGGTGGCCATCCAGTAGTTCGCGTTGCCGACATTGATGGCGTTGGCGCGCAATGTCAGCGGCTTGCCGTCTGCCCGTTCGAACGTGTAGCGCGCGCCAAGATCGACGCGCGTCCAGGCCGGCGCGACCTGCGTGTTCGCCGGGTCGATGTAGGTCTGCCCGGTATAGATGACCCGCGTCGAGAGGCCGAAGCCCTTTAGAAAGGGCGTATCCCAGTCGAAGCCAAGGTTCGCCTGGAACCTGGCGGCGCCCGGCGCAGTCTTGCCGTTGTTCAGCCCGCCGGCGGTGTTGGTCAGCACCGGATCGAGCACGGTGAAGCCACCCAGCGGCTTGAACCCGGGCAAGGGTTCGCCGAAGACGATGAACTCGAGGCCCCTGTTTCGCTGTTGGCCATCCACGGTGAAGACGCCCGCCGTCGTAAAGGAGCTGGGCCGCGTGATCTGGAACGCGCTGAGGGTCGCGCCGAAGTTGCCGAGGTCGAGCTTGGCGCCGATCTCGAACTGGCGGGAGACGAACGGCGCGAAGGACTGACCCGCGTTCAAGGTCCCGGCGCCGGCGACCGGACCACGCTCGAGTGCCTCGATATAGTTGCCATAGAGCGCCAGTTCCTTCCGCGGCCTCACGACCATGCTCACGGTCGGCGTGACCGCGCTCTGGTCGGAACCCGGGGTCGCGGGCGTGACCAGGCCGGTGACCGGGCTGTAGTTCGAGAGCTGGATGCGCTGGTTCCTGATGCCGGCAATGACCTGCACGCGATCGTCCAGCATGAAAAGACTGTCGACCAGCCCGACGCTGGTCATGACGATCTCGGATGTCGGCGCCGGTGGCACGAGGGCCGCGGCCGGAACGTTCGGCGAGGCGACGGACTGGGGTGCGTAGATGTTGTTGGTGAAGGCCGGCGCAAATCCCGCCGTGTTGCGGAAGCCGTTGAGTTCTCTCTGGTAGGTCACGTTGGCCGCGGCCTCATGGCGGATCGATCCCGTCTCGAACTTGCCGCGGGCGCCGACATCCGCCGAGAACGTGTCGAGGAAGGCCAGCGTGCGTATCGACGATCCGCTCATGCCGCCTTGCGGGTTCAGGACCGTCGAGATTGTGGTGAGCGAATCGCGGGTGGACTGGCGCCCGCCGGCCTTGATGTAGCCCATGAAGTTGGGCGCGAAATCATGTTCGAGGCGCACCATTCCATAGAGATCGCTGAAGGTGAAGAATTCCCAAGGCTGATTGTAGTTGTTCTGGGCATTGGGAGCCGGCGGCACGCCCACGCCCGGCGCGAGGAAGGTGCCGAGGCGCGGACCGTTGATGACGCGCTTCTGGTAGCCGAGATCGGCATCCATTCGCGTGGTCTCGCTGCGATAATCGGCGCCCAGCGTCAGTTCGAGAAGCTCATCGGTGTTGTTCGCAACCGACGTGTTGCCGCCATTGTAGGCGACGTTGGCGCGAAGACCCAATTCCTTGTTCGGCCCGAAGCGCTTGCCGATGTCGAGCGCCCCGCCGAACTGCGAGTTCGACATGAATCGGGCCGTCGCCTGGTAAATCCCCTCATCGGGCGCGCGCTTTGTGACGAAGTTGATCGTGCCGCCGATGGCGCCGTTGGGCGCCATGCCGTTCAGCATGGCCGTGGGACCACGGAACACCTCGACCCGCTCGATGCCCGCCATGCCGATTGAAGGCTCTGGGTTGATGCCATAGAGCCCGTTCATCCCCATGTCGCGCACGAAGACCTGGAACCCCCGGATGATGAGGCGATCGTCGAGAGATCCCTGCGGATAGATGCTGCGGATCGTCGGATCAACGGCAACGACCTCGGTCAGGGTCAGCGCCTGCTGATTCTGGATCGTCTTCTCCGTGTAGACGGTGCTGCTGAACGGCGTGTCCATGTAGTCCCGATTGCCGAGGACACCGACGCGACCGCCCCGTGCCACCTGCCCGCCAGCGAACGGCGGCGGCAGATTGCCGATCTCCGCCTGCGGCGGGATGACGTTGCCCTGGACCTGCACGGGATCGAGCTGAACGGCTCCGGAGCTTGACGCCGGCGCAACCACGCTGATGGCATTTGGTGACGTGAAGCGGTAGGTGACGCCCGTCCCTGCCAGAAGCCGCTGCAGCGCGTTCTGTGCGCTCATCGTGCCCGACACGCCACTGCTCGACTTGCCGGCGACGGCGGCAGCATCGACCGCAACCTGAAGGCCCGACTGCCGGCCGAACTGCGTCAGCGCCTGCGCCAGCGGCTGCGCCGGAATGTCGAAGGCGACTGCCGCGCCGGCCTGCGCCTGCTGTTCGCTGTCGGCCACTCCCTGCGCAAGGGCATCGCCGGCGCCCGTAGCGACCAGCGCGACGGCGCCTCCCATGAGCGCCGTGAAGAGGACGACTTTGCCGGAAACGGTACGCTTTGCCTTGCTCACTCTGGAAACTCCCCCGGGTCCGTGCCGGCGGGTTCACGGAAGACCACGGGGCGAACGATGCATCCGCCCCTACTTGTCACGACAAAGGGGCGTCGGCTCGATTAAGGCGAAAATGGCAAAAAAGTCTGGCGCCTATTTGCCGGAGACGAGCATGACGTACGGCGTGATCGAGCGGATCCGGCCGTTCTGAGTGTCCACCGCCACCGAGAGCGCCTCGACCGGCCGACGCAGGTTGAAAACGCCGTTGACCAGCCGGTCGGCCATCGCCGAATCCTGGAAGACGATCATGCCGCTGTGGTAGCGGCCTAGTTCGTCGGCCACCGCGCGCAATGGCATGTTGTGTACCACCAGGCGTCCGTCGCGCCACGAAGCGACATCCTCGGGCTGCACTTCGCTGCGCACGTCGTGCCGCGTCACGCGGTCGATCGTCAATCGCTCGCCGCGGGTCAGCGTCGCCGGCGGCGCACCCGCCGCGCCGGCGACGCGCACGATGCCGGACTGGACCGACACCGAGACCTGCCGGGGGTTGGCCTGCACGGCAAAGGCGGTGCCGACCACCGTCACTGCGACGTCGCCGGCGCGCACGACGAAGGGCCGCTCGGTCGACGGCACGACTTCGAAGAAGGCGTTGCCGTTCAGCAGCACGATCTCGCGCCGACCGGCGGTGAACTTGACGGCAACGGCGCTCCGGGCGTCGAGCATCGCGAGGCTGCCATCCTCGAGCCTGAGCGTGCGCGTCTCGGCCGTACCGGTGAGATGATCGGCCTCGAGTTGCAACTGCAGCGCCGGCCAGGACAGCATGGCAGCGCAACCGATCAGCACGATGGCGGCCAGCGCCAGCGACCGGCGCAGCAGGCTCGGGCGTGTGGATCGGGCTGCTGCAATGGCCGGCATGGAAGGCGGTGCCCCGGGTTCCGACTCGCCGGCCGGCGCAGCCAGGCCGTCGAGCCGCGACCAGACCCGCCTGATCTCGTCGAACGCGGCCTCGTTCGCCGGACGGCTCCGCCACGCCTCGAACTCCATCCGGACCGAGCGGTCGTCCGGATGGGCTTCCAGCCGCAGCAGCCAGTCCATGGCCTGCTCTCGGGGCGTCTGCTCGGGGGTTTCCACTCGGCTCAAGGACATCCTGGGTTCACGCGGCGGGATCGCAAGACGCGGTCCCCCTTTGATAGATCAAGGATGCGCCGCCGGTTTAAGGCGATCGGAGAATTTATTTCGCCGGGCGCTCGTCGCCCAGCATGCGCCGCGCTGCGTGCAGGCCCGCCTCCTTCACGAGCTGGTGTGCGCGCGGAACCGAGATGTCCAGTCGTGCCGCGATCTCGTGCAGCGGCTGGCCTTCGATCTTGTAAAGTCGAAAGGCGACCTGGGTGCGCTCGGGCAGCTCGGCGATGGCATCGGCCATGATCCGCAGCTCGTCCTTGTAATAGAGGACCTGCTCGGCCGACGGTGCGTCGTGGACGATGTGCTCCACCTGCGGCACCGCCACCACGACCTTGCCCTGCATGGCCGCGCGTCGCACGAGGTTGAGGGCTAGGTTGCGGACGATCGTATAGAGGTAGCTCAGCGGCTGGTTGACCTCGCCACCCTGCTGCAGCCGGTCGGAGAAGCGTAGCCAGGCTTCCTGGACGATGTCCTCCGCGCTCGCCCGGTCGCGCACGATCCGCGCCGCGTACTTCAGCAGCTCGTCGCGATTTTCCCTGTAGAGGGCGAGCGTTTCCGCCGGCTGCACCAGATACCCTAGAAATGCGAATGGTTCGCAATCTGATATCGGAGATGGCGAGGAAGATCAATGGATCGTGAGCGGATGAACCCTCGCGGGCGAAGGCGCACGGCGCGGCGCGGCGAGCGATAGGCCAGTTCGCCATCGACATTGCGGCCTTCGACAGGTGCGACATCGAACGGTTATGGTCTTGCGGTACGGCGTATGGGTATCGGCGGCATAGCGCGGGCGATACCCGAATTGAAGTCGTAGGGGGCGAGTCATGTCGAACGGAACTTTCACGGAGTTTCTGGACGCGCTGCGGGCGTTCGAATCGGGTGTCGACTACGACCGCTACCTCTCGGGACAGATCACCGAGGCCCAGATCCGGAGCTGGGTGGGCGATGCCAACTGGAACGCCTATCAGGCCGGCCAGCTCTCCTGGCGCGACATGCAGTACACCTCCGTGAATTCGCTGGGCTTCGTCGGTTATCAGTTCGGCGAGCCGCTGCTCATCGACCTCGGCTACTACCTGGACAATACCGGCAACCTTTGGACCGGCCGCTTCACCGGCAAGAACGGCGTCGACAGCTTCGCCACGCTCAAGACCGACATCCAGGAAGCCATCATCCTCGATGCCTTCGGCTACAACCTCAACGTCATCGAAAGCGGTCTAGAGGCCAAAGGCACCAGCCTCGACGCACTGATCGGTAGCCAGCGCACCTATGTGGACACCAACGGGCAGGGCGTCAGCGTCACGCTTACCCTCACCGGCATTCTTGCCGCCGCCCATCTGCGCGGGGCCTGGGGCACGCTGGACCTTCTCAACAATGGCAGCGCCTCGGCCGACGAATACGGCACCTCGATCCTCAAATACATCCAGCAGTTCGGTGCCTACGACACGCCGAGCTATTCGACCCTGATCGCAGCCCATCAAGCCGGCAAGACGCTCTCCCTCGCCGAGGAGCTGTGGCACGACGACTTCAACGACGACGGCGTCGTCACCGACTACGCGGGCTGGGACGGCACCCAGGCGGACGGCGGCTCCACCGGCGGAGAGACCGGGGGCGACGGCGCGGCCACGGTGACCGCCATCAACTGGATGTGGGGCACCAATACGGTCCTCGCCTTCGACCCCGACCTCGACGTGCTCGATTTCGGCTGGTTCCAGAAGGACAATTTTTCCATCGTCGAAGTGGGCGGCTCGGTCGTCATCACCATCACCGGCAACAACCAGACCTACAGGCTCGACGGCGTGACGCTCGCCGACCTGAGCATGGACAATATCCGCGCGAAGGACTCGAGCGTAATCCAGAAATGGGACTCGGCCTTCGACACGGCGGAACCGGCGATGCCCAGCCTGTCCATTGCCGACGTGTCGGCGAAAGAGGCCAACTCCGGCACCAGGCTGATGACCTTCACCGTGACCCTGTCCGCGGCGGCCTCCGGCCCGGTCACGGTCGCCTATTCGACGTCCGACGGCACTGCCACGTCGGGCAGCGACTATGTTGCCGCGAGCGGCACCCTCACCTTCGCGGCGGGGGAAACGTCGAGGACCATCACGGTGAAGGTCAAGGGCGACAAGGTGGCGGAGGGCAACGAGACCTTCACCGTCAGCCTCGCCAATGCCGCCGGCGCGACCATCGCCGACGGCTCGGCAACCGGCACCCTCGTCAACAACGATGGGGCGCCCACATTGCCTGCGCTGTCGGTGGGCGATGTCTCCCTGCGCGAGGGGGATTCGGGCACCGCCGAGCTGATGTTCGTGGTCACGCTCGACAGGGCCGCGACCGGACCCGTGACGGTGAACTATGCCACCGCCAACGGCACGGCGACCGCGGGATCCGACTATTCCGCGCTCACCGGAACACTGACCTTCGCGGCCGGCGAGACCTCGAAGATGGTGCATGTGGCCGTCAACGGCGACACCGCGGTGGAGTTGAATGAAACCTTCTCGCTCACCCTCTCCGGCGCCACCGGCGCAACCATCGCCGACGCCACGGCGGTCGGGCAGATCACCGACGACGACACGGTGCAGGATCCGGGCAATGGCCCCGGCAAGGTCCATCTCGTCAACTCCGTGAGCGGCGCCGATATCGTCGGCTTCGATCCGGCGGTGGACACGATCGACCTCGGCAACGCCAACATCCATTCCTTCATCATCATCGACACGCCCCAGGGCTTCGGCTTCATGAGCCCGTGGAGCGGCGAGACGGTGATCGTGCAGGGCGTCCGCCTCGCCGACCTCTCGGTGGAGAATTTCGGGTTCATCGACAACAATCACCTGCGCGAGGCGCTGAGCGGCGCGCTGGCCTGGGAGAACGGACCGGTGCTCGCCGCCGACACCGTCTACATGCGCTCCCATGAAGTCGGCCAGGTGGACCGGGTCGCCTTCGATCCCGCGACCGACGTGGTGAGCTTCAAGTTCTATGGCAGCCGCGAAAACCTCTCGATGACCGACAGCCCCGAAGGCGTGGTCATCGCGGATCTCAGCACGGGCCAGAAGCTCATCCTGCTCGGCGTGACACGGGCCGACCTCTCCCCGAACAATTTCGAGTTCACCTTCACCCAGGTCCGCGAGGACGACCTCTCCGGCAAGATCGGCATGGGGCAGGTTTCGAACGCCCAGATCGTCGACTTCAACCTGCCCATCGCCGGCGGAGGCACGGTGGCGGGGGCATCCGGGGCGACCGACGGCGTGACCGGAAACGAGGGCGGTGCGCTTCCTGCGCTCTCCATCGCCGACCTCTCGGTGGCGGAAGGCAGTGGCGACCATGCCCATTTCATGTTCGTGGTGAAGCTCGACAAGGCCGCCGACGGGCCGGTGACGGTGGCCTATTCCACCGCCAATGGCACGGCAACGGCCGGCTCGGACTATGTCGCCACCAGCGGTACCGTCACGTTCGCCGCCGGCGAGACTTCCAAGATGATCCACGTGGACATCAAGGGCGACGTGCTTGCCGAGGGCAACGAGACCTTCACGGTCAACCTCTCCAGCCCCGCCGGCGCCACGATCGCCGACGGCACCGCCATGGGCACGATCCTCGACGACGACGGCGCCCCGGCCCTGCCGGCCCTCTCCATCGCCGACCTCGCGGTCGCCGAGGGTAATGGCGAGCATGCCCACTTCATGTTCACCGTGACGCTCGACAAGGCCGCCGCGGGGCCGGTGTCTGTGGCCTATTCCACCTCCAATGGCACGGCGACCGCCGGCTCGGACTACGTCGCCTCCAGCGGCACCGTCACCTTCGCGGCCGGCGAAACCTTGAAGACGGTGCATGTCGATATCAGCGGCGACACCGTGTTCGAGGGGAACGAGACCTTCGCGGTCACGCTCTCCAACGCCAGCGGCGCCTCCCTCGCCGACGCGACCGCGGTCGGCACCATCGTCGACGACGATCGCGCGCCGGACCAGGGCCATGTGGGCAACGGAAAGGCCGATACGTTCGCGATCACCTGGGCCTGGGGCACCAACAAGACGATCGATTTCGACACCGCCCTCGACACGCTCGACTTCAGCTGGATGGCCAAGGACGGTTTCTCCATCGCCGAAGCGAACGGTTCGACCGTCATCACCATCGAGGGCAACAACCAGACCTACAAACTGACCGACGTCTCGCTCGCGGAGCTCTCCCTGAGCAATATCACCGCCAAGGATGCCGGCGCCGTTGCGGAGTGGACCACGGCCTTGAACACTGCGCACGCGGCGCACGATTACGACCTCATGATGTGAGGCCGAGCGAAGCTCGGCCTCTACCCGAAGGCGTAAGCGGCCATCGAGAGGTTGCCCAAAGTGAAGCTGCGATGAAGCGCCCGCCCCCGGGCGCCCTCGCCGGCAGCACCATACGCGACGTGCAGCGGCAGGAAGTGTTCGTCGGTCGGATGGGCTTCGCGGGCATACGGTGCGCGGGCGCGGTAGTCGGCGAGCGACGCCTCGTCGCCCTTCTCCAGCGTATCGGCCAGCCAGTCGTCGAAGGCCTGCGCCCAGGGCTCGGGCTCCGAGGCATCCTCGCTGCGGACCAGCGCGCGCAGATTGTGGATGGCGCTGCCGCTGCCCATCACCAGCACCCCCTCCTCGCGCAGCATGGCGAGCTTTCGTCCGAGCGCGATGTGATGTGCCGGGCCGAGGGCCGGCTGCACCGAGAGTTGGAAGATCGGGATGTCGGCCTCGGGCCAGGCCAGCATCGCAGGCACCCAGGCGCCATGGTCGAGGCCGCGGTGATGGTCGTGCGCGGCGCCCGTGAGCGTCGCCACCTTCTCGGCGAGTACGGGCGCGCCGGGCGCGTCATAGCGCAGCTTGTAGAGCGCGTCGGGGAAGCCGTAGAAATCGTGGATCGTATCGGGCTTGCGGACGATCGACACGGCCGGCACGTCGGTATCCCAGTGCGCAGACACTGCGACAATTGCCGTCGGGCGCGGAATTTGCTGGCCGAGGCCCGCCAGGAATGTGCGCGCGGGCGCGTCGCTCAGGATGAGCGTCGGCGCTCCGTGGGACACGAAGATCGTCGGCATCGACATTGCTTGTTCCTCGTCGGCTCGTGGCAGCCTGTGTGAATATTGGTGTTGCAGAAGGGTAAAGAGTAAATCATGCACGTTATGCGGAAATTGCGACAGGTCGCGGCCTGTCTCGTCTTGTCGACGGCAGCGGCGGCGGTCGCGGCCCCGGCCGCGGCGCAGACCCTGAAGATGGTCGCCCATTCCGATCTGAAGGTCCTCGACCCGATCTGGACGAGCGCCTTCATCACGCGAAACCACGGCTACATGATCTACGACACGCTGTTCGCCCAGGATGCAGACCTGCGCATCCAGCCGCAGATGGTCGACAAATACGAGGTCTCGGCCGACAAGCTGACCTGGACCTTCACGCTGCGCGACGGGCTGGCTTGGCACGACGGCCAGCCGGTCACCGCCGAGGACTGCGTTGCCTCGATCAAGCGCTGGGCCGCCCGCGACCCCATCGGCCAGCAGATGGCGGCCGCCCTCGCCGTGATCAAGGCCGTCGATGCCAGGACCTTCCAGATCGTGCTCAAGGAGCCGTTCGGCCTCGTCCTCGAGGCGCTGGGCAAGCCCTCTACCTTCATGATGCCCAAGCGGGTCGCCGAGACCGACCCGTTCAAGCAGATCGACGATTACACCGGCTCCGGCCCGTTCATCTTCAAGAAGGACGAGTGGAAGCCCGGCGAGAAGGTCGTCTACGTCAAGAACACCAAGTACAAGCCGCGCGCCGAGCCGCCCTCGATGCTGGCCGGCGGCAAGGTGGTGAAG